>Ga0307517_10000216_pt1 | contig 97984 bp, 114 predicted proteins | sample 23_EM_MG_FD_194515 | JGI IMG/M metagenome (GOLD analysis project Ga0307517, IMG submission 194515) | Populus trichocarpa ectomycorrhiza microbial communities from riparian zone in the Pacific Northwest, United States - 23_EM | ecosystem: Host-associated > Plants > Roots > Unclassified | place... | reverse complement strand
CCCCCCCCCCCCCCCCCCCCCCCCCCCCCCCCCCCCCCCCCCCCCCCCCCCCCCCCCCCCCCCCCCCCCCCCCCCCCCCTTTTAAAACTAGTTTAATCACCAAGTCGGACTGAACTCAAGTTTTGCACTATCTATGATATGTGTGGGAAAAATTGATGATGGCAGTTATCTCGAGTCGTAATCTGGGCACACAATATCATACTTTTCTAGGAAGAAAGAAGATAGGGAGGGAGGGAGGTAGTAGGATATATGGGATGTAGGCATTGGGTAATTTGTAAAAGGGAGGGGCGGAGTTACCGTAGTAGATTGTCCGTTTTCTTTGTTGTATATGTCATAGGAAGTCACTCGTGTCACTGTGTGGTATATATGATGTGTGTTCTTGTGGAGGGGGTTTTGATAGCACCGTCTGCATAATATTATGGTGCTATACTCTTTCGGCGATCGCTCAACTTCGTGAGCGCGGCCTGCGGATGGCAGATGTGGTTGGTGGTCTGTGGATTGTTGGTGCGATGATGTTATGCGGGCTGGAGTGGGGGAGGTTTTGAGGTTGTGTGGGTAAATATTGTTGTAGAGCTCAAGAGCGTCACTGGAAGCGTTCGGAAGCTGCAAACTAGCATTTGGGCGGTAGCAGGGCGCAAAATCATTCAGGTCATATTCGTCGTGACGGTCTAGTAAGATAACACTCTACAAACATCTATCGTACACAAGAGAAAAGAAGTTGTGGAAAATGCAAATGCAGGGTACACAGAATAGAATATATACAAAAAATCGACCAAGCCAAACGGAATAAAACTACAATACAAGTTATAATGCCCCCTTCCCCTTACGCCGAAAGATTTTTAACACCAGTAGATAGCAAGAGAAATTTGGGTGGAGCTATTGCAGAGACGTGTCACGTTCGTGCTCGAAGATGGCAAGAGAGACTATGTCTCCCCAGTCGGAAATAGCGCTGGGGTTTGTGGCCTTCCACGCCCTGCTGGCTCCATTGCCCCCCCACTAAGGATAGTAGCGGGGGAGAGGGGCGATTGGTCCCATGTATCCAACTTATCATGATTGACATATTCTCGCTCTAGTAGCAGCTTCACCACTGCTTTATCCCCGCTTCCAGCTGCGAACGGGAATGGTGTTTGGTCGCAGTCATCTGTTTCGCTGATGCTGACATCGTGTGGTTCCAATAGCGGACCACTGCTCTTTCACACCCCTCCCCAACAGCTCCGAACATGGTGTTCAGCCGAAGTTGTCTGGCCTGTCAGAACTAACGTCTTCTCGCCCTAGCAATAGTTTCACCACTCCCTCACACCCATTGTGGGCGACACAAGAGAGTGGTGTTCGACCAAAACTCCAAAACTGTGCCTACCCTGCTGGGGTAGACACCCCCATTCTAATAGTATTTTCACCACTCCCTCAGCCCTTTCCCAGCGGTCCAGGCGATTTTTCTGGTTGGTCCTACAACCTTTCATTTCCATCGAAGCGGCCACAACTTCAACAACTCAGAAGAAGGGTGCACGATGCACTCAGGTGAACAGCACGGGGGCTGTGAGACAATAATGGCCGATCACTCGGCCCAAAAGCGAACTTGGGATAATGGTTCCCATACTGATTCAAGAGCTCCATAGCAAAAGATTCCACGCCAAAAAGAATGATAGAGAAAGTGATTTGGTCGAAAGGTGGTATGACGTGTGGGTGGTAAGGAATTGATACGTTGGAAATTCAGATAAGTCAAACAGGTTTCTGCGATTGCCGACTGTGCTCTACCGAAAATGTCTGGGTGCGTGGAAAGATACTCTTGGAGGGTAAAGTGGATCAAGCGGGCGTCGAAGCTTCATCCACGACCGCAAGTCCTTAGCAGCAGCGCAGCAGTGTCGGTGTCACAGGAAAATCGTTGGTATTGAGATCCGTAGATCCTACCTCAACTGCCAGACCGTGGCAGAGCGCATCCTCCTCTAGCGGCGGCCGCGAACGAGACACCCACATGAGAGTGGCCAACCCAAGTTTTGCTTTCTCGCTGGTCTGAGCCTTTATCCTTCCCAGTACCACACCACCCACATCCCCCAAACTTGGGTCATTCGTCATTGCACTGAGCTTTTGTCGCCTGCGATAGGTGGTTGGTTCTTGGGGGATTGTCTCGACTTTCAAGAAATCGAGTAGAAATCTAGATATATATTAGTCAGAGTACTTGAAACAGGTTTCACAGTGCCCTTGCTCATACATACATTTCCGAAATATCTAACTCAAGACTACTATCCATCGCCTCGGGTGTTGTGTCCGCACTCCGGCTCGCACGGATGTATCGGATGATATCATCTTTGCTGGCCCCTACAAACAGAACCCCCGCCCTTCCGGCGAGGCGTTTCTCGATCTCATCTAGGATATGGGGTCCTCCGGTCGCAAAAACTCGAGCTACTGGTGATTTTGGGACAATCTCTCTTAGGGAATCTAGAAGCTTAAGTCGATGCTCAGGCACACACTCGTCAAGAGCGCCAATGCATATAAGGTTCAAACGCGAGGCCGAGATAGTCTGGAACATCTTCGCAATTTCGGGAAGTCGTAGTTCTCGTCCGCCAGTGACCTTTTTCTGGTCACGGAGAGCCTCGACGATTTCTTTTGGGATCTCCCCCAACCCCCCAACAACCTGTTTTAGTAGGGAACCTAGTGTGCCGGTCGGGGGTTGTTTCTTCTGGGGGGCGAGGTCAAAGTAAAAACACACAACTGCGGAAATTTGTCCTCTATCTCGATAGTATGAGGGGTCCATCACCAGGGAGCTAACATCTCGGCTTGTCAGAAACACTTTTTTCACTTCAAGGATCGCCTTTCTTACGGGATATAGGTCTTGCCGACTCCTGGATCACCGTGGCAAGACAAAGTCTCGTTACTATCAGATCCACCTCCCCCATTGCCATCGTACCGGCTTCTGGATCCACTGGTTTCCAGAAGCCAGTCTCCGACGCTGTCGACCCGGTGGGCTCGAACGTCCTGACACCGCATCCAGGGTTCTAGCGGAGATAACCTGGGCGGGATCTCAGGCAGATAATCGGCAACGGTATAACGGTTCGGGGCCTTGGTGGGGTTGGTGCTGTCGCTAGGACATCGAGACATTTTTTCCCCTTCCTGCTTTGAATATTGAGGATGGATGGATGGGATAGAGTATGGAGGAGGTTCGGTTGATGGTTCCTGGGAGAGGGGGAAGAGCGGGGTTTAGTTGCGCGGTGGTTGCAGTGGCACTGGGCTCCACCCGAAGTTGGCCCATTTATTATAGCTGCCGGATTGGGAGGAAGATACAGCGCATATCCCTCTCGACTTATCACAGAACTGCGCACTAAATGACTTGTCACATAAGACATCACGGCCAGGGCTATTCTAGAGTGCTGGAATAGATAATATTAGAAATATCTTTCTCGTAGCATCGTACAAAGTCCCATCGGCGAGGCTGTGTTTTCTGGCCATTGTCGAAAGTGACTCGATGTCCCGAGCACTGTTCCACAACAGGCCAGCACTTTTGTTATTATCTACCCCATATTTTCACCGGTCAGTGGTAATAAATTTCTCAGAAGTAAAACTCCATTCGAGGAGTTCAAGTGGTAGAGAGTGATTAAATCTTGTGGGGGTTGACCGAAGCTTAATCCAACCTTGACCTCTCCCAATATAATGGTAGTACTGGTACGGGTTCCCTGTTGCATACCGCCGTCTGAGCGATGAGTGCTAGCTGCCCCGATGCACGAACGCTGTCACACCACACTCTACCCGAGCAGGCGCCGGTGTTGTTTGTGTTTTGTTTAGCTAACTGAAGCCATCGATTAGTATAGCTAGGACAACATCTATCGAATCAGTATCACCAAGCTCACCCTTTTGCTATGGTATGTCCTGTCAAATTTGTTTGGATTTGCTAATTTAAAACCCCCATCATAGAAACTCACTCGCTATGTCTCGACAACCGGCAAGCCGCCGCCCGAGAGCCGGCATGGATTTGGGGCTCTCCCAGCCAAACCTGCCGTTCTTTTAGTCGCTGATGTTCCAACTGCGGTCACCCTAAGCACAAAAGGGCCTGTTCTTAGTCTACCGATCAGTGATCGCGATCTTAACCCCCCCTTCCCCCGAGAATTTATTTACTCTTACAATGCGATCAGCGGGCGATGACTTACACAGTTGCCCTTGAGCTCGAGCTGAAAAATCAAAATCCACCAGCAGGCTGAGTATTCATTTCCACAGTAGTATCACACCAAACACCTAGCTGGTCCAACGGCTGTGATGTCAAGAACGGATTAGCCCCGGTGCAAATTAGCAGGAGCCCAGGAGTTCAACTCCTCTCATTATCCTGAGCTATTATTGAACAACCCATCGCGTAGTATAGGAAGGTTTAAAAAAAGAGTCTTACCCTCTGGGAACTGGCAGACTGCAGGCCTTAACCTGCCTCAAGGGCTGTAGTGCAAGTTCGACCTGGGACGAGGCGGGAGAATCCGTCTCTAGATCATAGGTCCACCATCGGCCGGGGGGGGTAGTATGTAGAAGGAAAAGAGAGAAAAGGAAAGAATTGATTTCCCTCTTATTTGGAGAAGCAACTGTGGGTTCTAAGTGCAATGCCGTACGTGATATATATATTTGGAATCGAGTATCGCATTCCCCACATTCTTGATAATATTCCTCAAGCTAGCTATCTTTTCCCCTTGAATCAGAAAATATCGAGAGGCCAATAGGGCTGAGGCGGGTCAGGACATGCTGCACGGCACTACCGGTAGTGCGGCCGTGTGCCGAAAGTTCTATCATAGCACTCTGACTGATAGTGATGGCTCTTCTGTGTTCCAGTGTCTGGGCTGCTAGAACTTTTGGCACACGGCTGTACCGTAGCGCATGGCGATCTGGTGCCGAGTGATAATATGCGCATCACTACAGAGTCACTGCCGAAGACTAGACAAGCAGCCTTTTTGGAATTTTTGTTATCGATACCAGCACCACAATGTCGTGACGTCTTGCCTATCATATAAAATAATTTTGCCAGCTATCGCTGCCCTACCACAGTGCCAGGAGCAACAGTATAATACCTTTCACTTCAATCAGGGAATTACGGTTTGGGCTTGGTATCATAGGTGACTTGTCGGTCGAGTTGGGGTTTCTGTGGGGTATAGGATTTTAGGCCAGGTGTTTATGATATATGTGAATCCTTGGGGTTGGACTTCTGTTTCGTTTCAGTGGTGGCCTTACGTTCAAAGCCTGGGCCACTAGGCTATGGAAGTCTTGAAGGACCTCTTGATCGTTAACTGGTGTGGGGCCCCAGGTGAGACTACCCTGGTTCAACGAGCACAGTCGGGGGGAGCTTTCTTAATGTATCTTAAAGCATAATAGTGGCGTGCAACAGCGGTGAAGCCAACCAATCTGCACCCCGGCACTGTACAGTGCAGTGCCATAAAAAGACTTTTGATCCTGGCTATTATACATATCCAACTGAACAATGCAAGAGATCACTGCTACTACCGTTTCTTTGACGGCCGATTATTCTTCTCCCTCCTCCGATTCCTCAACTTCACCTCTTTCCTAATCTGTTCCTTGGTCTTGATCTCGCTTCTCACCGCCCCCTTGACCAACCCCTTCTCCCTCGCCTCCTCAAACCTCTTCTTCCGTACATGGTAGTCATCCCTCGCCTTATCCGCAGCCTTGGGAGCCTGAACACCCTTATGGAACATTCTCCCACCAAATCTACCACCCATCCTTCCCCCACGCACGGGCCCGCCGAACCGGTTCGTGTCCTCCATCTCACCAACACGTGGTAACCCACCGACCTTGTGAGCCGACTTCCAGGCGGAGAAGCGGCCGGACTTGAAAGAAGCGGCGATCTTTTGACCGGATTCGCCGATGATCATTTTTGTGCCTTTGGACCCGTCTTCGTCGTTTGCGCGCTGGACGTACTTCTTTGCTTTCTTGTCCCAGCGCATACCCTTCGCTTTGTGGGCTTCCGCGAAGCCCTTACCGCTGTCGTCGTTTGTTAAATCCATGGTTGCGTTTCTAGCCGCTTCCGCGAAGGAGGAGGATATGCTGTATCCACGATCTTCTGCTAGGGAGGTGCTGGGGGCGTATGACATATAGTGCTCTGTGTCTATGAAGTCGCCTATTTTGGTCTTTTTCTTAGCCCGGGGCCTGGCGGGCTTTGTGAAGGTTGAGTCCAGATCTGCGTCTGAAGCCGAATCCATATATGCTTCTATTTCTTGTATGCCGCTGCCGCCACCTATAGCGATGGGCCCGGCCGTACCCTCATCATCGCTGAGGAGGCTGGTGCCACCCCTTCTCTTGCTAGGGTCGATTTTGATCTTTGCACGACGGGTTTTCATTACCGTTGCTGCTTCGGACTTGTTTAGCCCTCGCTGACCGATCTCGAAGATGGTCTCTGAGGGTCGGAAATTGGTTACGCGGGCCAGCATCTTTGCTCTCTCTACTTCCGCATTGTTGACATCACCCACGAACAGCGGGTTGACGGCCGACCATCCTTTTTGTGCAACGATCTCCCGAGCACGCTTGACTGATTCCGCCGATGCAGGACTTCTTGTCTTCTGGTAAAGCTTTTCACCCTTCACGCTAACGCTCTTCAAGCTCGCGAGTTCGCTATCTTTTGATAAGAGTACGCTGGTCCACTCCATGCACCGTTCAACCGAGTCCCGGAGTAAACTTCCAACAATGATATCAGATGCAAAGTCGAAGCCCTCCACGGAGCCGTCCTTTGAGAGAACAAGCTTCTTTCCCAAGAACAGCTGCAAGTCAAGGAGATAAGGCGCATCTTCGGCCCTGACAAAACTATATGCCCATCCCCTCCGCCCAGCTCTTGCAGTTCTTCCAACACGATGCACGAAAACCTTTGGTTGTGGTGGGAAGTCGTAGTTGATCACGTTTGATAGGAGAGGGATATCAATCCCTCTTGCTGCTACATCCGTAACGACCAATATTGATGTCTCCCCAGTGCGAAAGCGAGCAACTTGACTCCCACGTGCAACTTGATCGAGTGCGCCATAAACGTATGAAACTGGGAATCCAGCCTGGGTAATTAACTGCGCGAGGTACTCTACATGATGCTTAGTTGCGGCAAATATAATGGTGGAATGAGTTGAGGCGGTTTCATGAAACTGATGCGTGGGCTTTCTCTTTTTGCCCTTTTTAGAGTTTTCTCCCTCATTATCTCCCTCGCCGGTGGTGTCGGTTATAGTGTATTTATCCTTGGGAGGGGCGCCCTTGGGAACCTGAATTACATCTTGTAAGAGATGTAATAGAGCGCCCTCCTTCTCACTACTCTTTACCGTGAAAAATGCACTTTCAAGATCCTGAGAAATCTTGGAGTCCGCGTCTAATCGAATCAGACTCGGCTCTTGGAGGCCGGCCTTCGCAAATTCAACAAGCGACTTCGGAAGCGTAGCAGAGAAAAGTAGCGTTTGGCGATTAGATGGTAATGAATGCAGAATCTCCGTCAATTGCGCCGAGAAACCCATTTCGAATAGACGATCCGCTTCATCGAAGACAACATATTGGACAGACCTAAGATCTAGCTCCATCTCAACTTTCAAGTGCATAAATCGTCCAGGCGTCGCAATAACACTGCAGTTCACCAGTCAGATATAGAAATCTCAAGGATAAGTCGAGGAAGGAAAAAAAGACGAGAGGACGCACATATCTGGATTCCCAGCCATATACCCAAACTGCTCCTCAAGACTATCCCCTCCGACCAACAGCACAACCTTCAAATCCGTACCTCTCCCAAACTCCTTAACAACCTTCATAGTTTGTAACGCCAACTCTCTACTTGGTGACAGTACAAGCGCCCTCATCCCAACCTTAACGCTATGCGTCTTCAATCTCTGGATCATGGGTATGACAAACGCGGCAGTCTTCCCGCTCCCAGTCCTCGCCATACCGACCACATCCACCCCATCAAGCACTAAAGGTATAGTTTTCCTCTGAATAGGCGTAGGAACAGAGAAGCCCTTTTTTGTAATCGCCTTAAGAAGAGTCAGGCTTAGCCCCATGGACTGGAAACCGCCGCCTTTTTTGATATATTTGCCTTTTATCGTCGAGCCACCTTTGCGGTTTGATGCGGCTTGCTGAGCAGCGATAAAGGCTTGATCGCCATCGCTATCGTCCACCACCTCAAGAATGTCATTGATGTCAGATAGGTGGTTGGCGGATTTTGAAGCGGCTGTAGTAGTATTTTCGCTATCCGAGCCCAGGAAATCTGCATCAGCAAGGGCGTTGGAGATGTCGACTTCGAATTCACTCCCTGTGGGGGAGGAAGCGCGGTATCGCATTGCCGCAGTTGACGTTGGCCCAGGTCAGTGGTTGCCCAAATTTTTGTGAGCTGGAGGTGGGATGGTGTGAAGAAACAGCACTACCGGTAGCACTGTACACTGTAACTTTTTCTTCCCTTTCCCTAATCTAGCGCGAGGACCGTCTAGCCCTAACCCCGGGAGAATAAGGAACGAATTCTATGTCACACCAACTCATTTCACGAGAACTTGGGCATATAAAGTCGTATATATCATAGCTAGGATAGAGTACATTTTGGCCAACAATCCGATGGAAAAAGAAATAACAATAGTAAAAAGAATCCCAGCCACAGTATGCCCTCTACAAAACTTAGTTCGAAAGCAGAGGAAAACAAAGACAAAAGTAAAAGACTCGAAGAGCTCCAATCAGAAGAATAGCCCTAATTTTTGTAACAGCAGTAAACTTTTACCTCATGCTTCGATAAGAAGATGAAGGAAAGTAATCCTCATCACCCCCTAAAGCACTAGTTGCACCATCCCTTGCCTTCTTCTGGGCTTCATGGATTTTCTCGGCCTTGTGTGAGGGTCGTTAGTATCAAGATCAACGGAAAAAAATTGGGAGAATTTACTAACCATGGAATTGGTATGAGAATCAATCCATTGCAAACTCGAGAGATGATCGTTAAGAATTTTGACAATTTGAGAAAGCTATATCACCATTAGTGCTCTGAATCACATGGGACATAGTGCAGACCTACAGGATCATCAGCGTTGGTAGTCTTGTTAATAGTGGTGCTTGCTTTATTGATTTCTTTAATCATTCCACCAAGCTCACTGCCCATGCCCGCCAACTGATCGTTCAATTTCTCAGCCAAGTGATAAGCTTTCTCTCTCTCCTGATCAGCGGGTTGCATCCCCTCGACACCGCCCATCTGAGCCTCGAAAAGATCTTTAATCTGAGCTTCGTAGTAGTCCAGTGCGGTTCCCAATTCCTCCTGGTCACTCTCGAGTTGTTGTAGGACCGTATCCATCCTTCCTTGGGTCTTCTCTGCCTCCAAAGTCTCAGAAAACAGGTTCGTTATCTTCTCGCCATTCTCAATAAGGATGTTATCCCATTTCTTGATATCGCCTGCTTGTTGAACGAATTCGGCTTTGTACTTCTCAAGATCACTAGTCCAACGGTTGATAATTTCCTCCATAGACTTGTTCTTCAATCTGGACTGAGGAGGAGGCAACATGGTGGCGCCTGGGGCAGCGGCTGGCGCGTTAGCCTGGCTAGAGGGGCCAGACGCTACTCCTGCAGTGGCACTTGGTATAGGAGCTGGAGCAGCAGAAGTAGCAGCTGCGGCACCGCCAAAGAGCCCACCAGGGGTAGAATTGGGAGCGGGTGGTGCTGAAGTAGTTGCAGTGCCAGTAGTGGATCCAGGGGTGGCTGGAGGCTTTGCGAATAGACCCCCAGGAGTCGGGGTGGCAGATGAAGCAGGAGCGCCCGGTGGCTTAGGGGTGTTACCGAACAAAGGGGGAGCGCCGGCCCCGGTTGATGCCGCAGTGGCTCCAAATAATGAGGGAGCGCCCGCGCCAGAAGACGACGGGGGATTTGCTGGGGCTGACGACGCACCAGGGACCGTCCCAGAAGCTGGGGCATTTCCGAATAGACTCGTCGTTGATGCTTGGGATGCACCATCTTTGGCTGGAGCAGCACCAAATGCCGGGGGAGCGGTGGGTGCAGAGGCTGATGCACCAAACAATGAAGCCTGAGAGGCTGTATTTGCCGGAGCCGCTGGGGTTGCTGCTTGATGAAAATAATTGCTATCAGCATTGGCTAACCAAAGAAGGGACTGCACCACCCTGCCCCTATATAGCGTTTAAAAGTAAAGTGTAGAACTTACAACTTGGAGGAGCGCCAAAGAGCCCCGAAGTGGGAGGTTTTGATGCAGGCGTTGTGGACGGGCCGCCAGCGCCACCAAACAGACCACTCGGCTTCTGCTCTGTAGGTCCACTAGTAGCCGGTATTGAGGAGCCAGCTGCCTGCTGAGCCTGTGCGCCGTCAAACATACGGCCACTAGAAGCTGCTGCCGCGGGTGTGGATCCGAAAAGACCACCAGACGAGGGGGTAGATGTAGTCGTGGCACCAGTTCCAAATGGCTTTGGTGCCTGACCAGCCTGCTGTGGTTGTCCTCCAAAGAGCCCACCACTGCTACCGGACGGTTGACCGGTACTTTGTCCAGCAGCACCACCACCAAACCTCCCGCCACCGCCAGTAGTAGCTCCTCCACCAAACAAATTTTTTTGCGCCGATCCGGGAGGAGGCCCAGCAGGGGTAGTCGAAGCACCGCCACCAAACGGACCTCCGGCAGGAGTTTGGCCGCCTCCAAATAAACCACCACCGGAAGGCTGATTAACACCCCCAAACAAACCACCAGGGGCAGGTGTGGAAGTAGGTGTAGCAGACGGGGAAAAAAACGAGCCTCCGGATGGATTCGGGTTGAGTCCGCCGAACGTAGGCTTCGGGGTACTTGCGCCGGAAGCTATGCCGCCAAAATGAGGCCCTCCACTTGGTGGCCCGCTGGCTGCTCCAGAGGCCGTACTTGCAAAGGAGAAATCGGTTCCTGTGTTTGCACTGGTGTTTGTACTTGGAGCACCAAAGAAACTGCCTCCACTAGTATTGGTGCTGCCAAACAGGCCGCTAGAGCCAGTACTGGACGCGGGCGGATTAGACATGACAAAATGATGTGTAATTTGTAGAGTAATTGAGGTGCTTGCGCGTGAGAGTGGGATAAAGGATGTCGCGTGTTCCTATACACTCCTGACCGGCTAGGTCTAAACAAAGTTATTAGAGCCCTAAAACAACGAGGGCAAAAGCAACAAATTGCTAGTTTGTAGATCGGTAAGTCGCGGAACAGAGGTAGGATGGTGAAGCTGGGGAAGAAGGTGTTGCCGCAGTGGTGAAATGGGAAGTATTATGATCTAGGAAGACGTGCGGTCTCGCGAAGCCTTGGCACCCACAAGCGCCACTGCTGATACAACTATCCTTGCCCTTGCAACACCAACTGCAGCCCAATAAACAGGAGCTGACTCACGAGCAAAGCACAAAACGCATGGAGCAACCTACGCGAAAGACCTATGATAGTATCAATATCATAGTTATTAGGGCAATAGTTTTCCAAAGCCAACTTTCGCTTTTTTGTGTCTCACGTTTTACAAAATACCGCACCACGATACGATACGATAATGGAGACATTCAACCTGGGGTCGAAAGAGCGTCTTTCGAGTGCCAAGTTTTGAATGGACCCCAGGATTTGTATGCATGGAAGGCGCTACACACACACCAAAATCCTTCAATTCGAAGAACCCGCATAAACATACTTCGAACCTGGGGCCTACTACCGGTATGCCAAAGCACTGTGCCCATGTTTATTCTTAAAAGTATTCCACAGAATCCTAGCTCCCCGCGAAGGCATAATAAAACCTACAGATACACGGGTCATCACCAATTGAAGGGGTCACAAAAGGAAATCATGAACAAAGGAGATTTAATTTCAAATTGAACTCCTACAAAGTAGCAATTTAATCCGTGAAACACCGTGCATAAGTCATCAATGTGCCAAACCATCGTCATAAAAAACCCAACCTTTTATCACCCAGCCAGATATCATTGCTCACTTCTAAGGTACTAACGATACAGGTTACTCGAAAAGAAAGAAAGAGAATAGAAAATGACCAAACACAAAATATCAAAGATCAAAGATTCAGGCAGCAACCTTCTTCGGCTGCTGCTGCTGAGCACTTGCTCTCCTCTTTAGCCAATCAGCAATCTGTTCATGCCTTGTGACAAACATACACCTCCTCGCCGGTTTTTTCCATTTAAGGACACCCAATTCCTCCGCATATTTGGCCACCTCTTCAAATTCCTGGGTAGAATGGAAGTCCTTGAACAGGAACCCAGTGGTAGTCCTCATTCTTTCCCCTTCAATCTGCCACAGACGGATCTGATCGACGACCGTTGGTGGGAGAGTAACAAGTGATTTTCGCATTTGAGGATGAGCATGGGAACTTAGGTAGTCTATCACCTGATCTGCTGTTATACCCATTTTTATGGCTTCTTGAATTGAGCGTCGAGATATACGGCCGCTAACAAGATTTGGATAGCGAGTGCTGAGTTTGACGAACAGGTTAAGGACAGCGATTTGGAGGGGAGAGTCTAAAATTGTTATTTCTGTGAGCCAACAGTACCAAAATATGCGGGAATAGGGAGTATATACTTGTATATGCGTAGACACGATAATTTGTCTCCAGGATGATAAATCCCTTCCCCTCTTCAGCGTCCTTTACCATAGCAGAGCTCATACTGGCAGAAGCAGACCGGAGACCTCCCGATTCTGAGGTGAGTGTGGTAGCTAGCCTTGTCGGATAAAATCTATCAGAAGATGACTTTCTCTGATAGACGATCCCGTAGTCTCTTAAGTCGGCTAACATAAGCTTTTGTGTCTCCGTTAAAGTATTAACAGAGTACGCTTGTCCCAACTCTAAACTACCCAGCATGAGCAGGAAATGTAGAACATCCGTCTGCTCCATTCCCAACTCTTCAGCCATCTCTAGATATTGAATCAATAGTGCCCAAACTTGCGGATTCCCATCCTGGAGTAGAAAGCTGAATCCATTCTTGGTGATGGTAGCCATTGAACCCGCCCCATAGCGTTCCATCAACCCGCCCTTTGTGAGAAGAGTGATCACACCCTCGCTGGGCTTGACCTCGTTATGCGTCCCAACCATATAGTGCAGTATAGCTTCGAATTGCCTAGTGGCATAGTTGTCTAGGAATTGGACTGTGATCTTCTTTTTATCTTCCGTGTTACAAGGGACGCCGAACGAATGATGATCGCCCCTAGTTGCACAACACCCGTTAGCAACCATCGCCGTCGCTCAGCAGTTTAACATGCCCTCCAGTTAACGCCAATCGAAAATTCTTTTTGAATACGGGGTCAAGAGAAACGTCTAAATTATTCTCGGTGATGATGTGTAGTCTGCGTAGTTTACTAAAAGCATCTTCCCGCTCTCTACTCTTTCAATTAGCCATGCTGGGAAAGTATGGACCAAACCAACAGCAAGCTAACCGATAGCTCTCAGGACGGACCAGAGCCTCTAGGTCACCGAGGGCAACAGGAGTTTCATTGTACAGTAGAGTTGTGACAATTGTCTTAGCTATAGCACACAACTATTAGACATTATCTCTTTGCCCGTCTCATCATTCCCCAATGACGGAAATTCAAACAAACCTAAATTAGGCAGCATACGCCGGAAAATGGCCAACGCGGTGGCGGGCTGCTGGTATAGACGGCGGAAGGTAACCGGAGGAAGACTCTAAAGCAGAAAGTCAATAGTCAGTCGACCAACCCAAGCAGGCTGTGAGAATCTTTAAGCAAACCTCCAAGTACCCGAAGCTATAAGATCCACGGTTAATCGCGTACGCACATTTTGGGTTAAGGGTTGTGGGAAAAGCTTACCCACGAATGTTGCCGGACATGGTTATGACATGTGGGGATTTGTGAAGATATAAATCTGAAAGGACTGCGGTGAGCCTTTCATAGGTAGGCAAGGGTATGTAGGACGGCGGCGATACGTTAATTGTGTCACGGGAGTGAGCGAGGAATAAGTGAAGTTCGACTAAGTTATATGCAAAGGATCCTGTGTAGGCACAGGGCTAGGGTTGCGTTTATGAAGAAAGCTCGAACCCCTCCAACGTGCCCCGCTGCTGCACACGCTCCTCCACTCCGCTAATTAACGTTAACCAAATTCAAGCACTGGGAATAGCCCACTATGGTCTTCAGGTTCAATTTTACTACGGACGATAGCGATGACGACTCTGCGCCCAGTGACCTGCCAGTTCCTGCCCCACAAGATTTACCAGCGAAGATGCGAGTACCAGCTAGGTACCACACACTTCAACAGCTGGTTTGGCCGCTCCAATTTCCTCATAGTATTCCCTTGGTTTATTCTAATCCATCTTTTCCTTTGGCGTAGATGACCCGCATTCCACGAAACATCTCATACGCTACCATATCCATTACACCTGCTATGTCGATCCCTCGGCGAGAGCTCTACGATGTTCGAATGCAACTTATGGATGAAGATGAGCTTGGTAGGGGTGGGCCGGAAAGGGGTATGATGGTAGGGTTGGGCGAAGAGGATATCAAGACTAGTCTATACGAAGGCGGATTGAAGAGTTGGGAATGTTCAGTTGATTTGGTCAGACATCTGGCTAGTTTGTATGAACAAACCGGCTCGGAAAGTAGGAAGGTCCTAGAGGTAAATCGCATAGACATCCTGTTTGAAGCCCGGCGCTGATAACTAGCGACCTAAAAGCTAGGCTGTGGAACATCCCTCCCATCCCTATTTCTCTTCCAAACCACCCTGAGTACAACAAAATCCATCAAGCACCCATTCACCCACTTCACGCTGGCAGACTACAACTTAGAAGTCCTTCGTCTCGTCACTCTCCCAAACATTCTCCTCTCCTGGGCGATGCTTAACCACTTCTCATCCTCCCCCGAGCCCTGGGAATCCGAGGGCGATCTAGATGTCACTGAGGCCCTGACCGGAGCTTTTCTCTCGGACCTATCCGCTCGTGGAATTACTTTAGATTTCGTTTCCGGAGGATGGGGTACCGAAATGGCCGAACTATTAAAACCTACGAGTCCATATGACCTAGTACTGGGATCAGAGACAATCTACTCCCCTTCGACTACCCCGTTATTTGCGGATGTTTTGTTGGAAGTGCTGAAAGGTGGAGAGGGAAACGGACTTGTGGCGGCAAAGCAAATATACTTCGGTGTTGGAGGCAGTGTGACAGATTTCGTCAACCTCGTAAGGTCGAAGGACTCGAATGCTCAGATCCGGGTAGTTAGGGAGGAGAAGGAAGCGGGTGTAGGAAGGTCTATTGTGGAAATATCTAATAAATCGAGCCGGCTGTAGTCTAACTAGAGTTATAATCACGCAGTGTGGCCCATGGCCCCAAAGCAGTACTCACAGCCGTATCCTCGTCTCCCGGGAAACTAAAACGCAAGCAGCATTCGCACTCTCATTCCTGGCAAATGTTCCACTTCTCCAGGCACCCTAGGAAGCATAGATGCCCTGCGGGTATGATATCACAGCAGAGTGCGTACGAGTAGACTACCCTTGAGAGGCAGCCAATACCATAGCTCTCTGTCTTGTATTCATTTACGCCCTTGCCCCCCCCTTTGCTCTCACCAGGAAACGTGTTCCCCACGGCACTGCCGGTACAATACCTGAGTCAACCCCTTCTAGACTCCTGTCGACATCTGGTCATGCCGCACAAAATACACCCAATCATTACCGCTGCGCATCCCCTCCATCTTCATAGCTTAACGCCCAGCGTCGTCGGCCCTTTGTTGCTTCGCATAAATCACATGCAAGCGAACCCCCCCCACCGCTCCACACAAGAAACCTGCATAGAGCCTCACAAAATTACCGACGCCCGAGTTTGGATTATTGAAAGAGGCGTGGGTAAAAGAAAAAAAGGGATATTACCCGCAGTAAACTGTAGGTACAGTAATAACCTTACTCCTACCTACTCCACATTCCCATGTCTTGTGAGGGTGCAGACCTTTCTTCCCCATCGCCGCTATAAACCACAAACCACAAACCACAATAATACGAGCTCTTGAGGATTTTGAGGTCGAAGTCGTGGTATCATACGTATACTCGGTGCTACCAACTACAGCACTTTCGAAGCTTCAATAACCTTCTCTCCCGCCCCCCCCCGCGTGATACTCTTGACGCGGATACCGGTATCGCTACCGAGGGAGGAAGGAACAAAGGTTGTCATTATGGATGTAGTACAGGTACTTGAACCCACCTCTCCCTCCAACTATTCGCCAATTCTCATCCCCCTTAAATGTAAACACACATACCACTAGCATACTGACTCCCAAAACAATGTGCATAGCAAAAACTCACCGCCCTCATCCTCAACCCGGCGAACCATGATCTCCTCGCGATCTTAAAAGGCACTCGCAACGGGCTGGTGTATGGAGCTAAAGTCCGGTTTCCCCATGCTCTCGTGTACGGCACTCCCGTCTTTCTTTCACCAAGCTATGCTCGATACTAACCAACGATATGGCAGAATGACCTTCCTCTTCCGCTCCGGAACGTTCGTCCCCAACATGCCCCCATCCCCTCTACTACCCCGCAACCACATAGCTAACCCTCCATAGCTTCCACGAAAAGCTCACCCAAACCCTCCAGGCCACAAAGACCCACGCTAAAAACCTCGCCGCCTTCGTGACAATCTACAAAACCGCCATGCTCCTCCTCCGCCGACTATCCTCCACCGGGACTGAGCGCTCCAGGGATTCCTTCTTCGCTGGGCTGCTGGGCGGCTACCTGGTCTTTGGCCGGGGCGACCAAGGTGCCGTCAACCAGCAGATTGTGATATACGTGTTCGCCCGGGTGGTGCTCGCGCTGGCAAAGTTGAGCGTTGATAAGGGCGTTATCAAGGATCCTCAGGGGAAGGTCAGGGGGAATTCCTGGGGAGTTTTCTCCGCGGTTAGTTGGGGGCTTGTTATGTGGTTGTTTAGGTGGGAGGCGGGCAGTTTACAGGGGAGCTTGAGGAGTAGTATGGAGTATTTGTATGGTTCTTCCTTTTCCTTCCTTGCCTTAGGGTGGTGGTGGTGGTGCTAACTGCGGCGTTAGGTACATTGATTCTGGGCGGTGGGATTCGTTGCGGAATTTTCTTATTCATAACACTTAGATGTGTATATAAGTTCTGGTGGGAGTTCGGGTTCTACTCTTTGGGTCATGAACAACCTAGAGGCACTTCGTGATTCCCTGATATTGGTATAAGACCTAAACTGTACAATATTGGTTCGTCATAAAAGTTTTCGAACCGAATTGAAGAATAACACGCCTGTGCCGGAGATTAACCGGGTTACCATTGGGAAAAGAAAAGGGAACCCCCGCGGATGATCCATCCAATCCCTATCGCTCCGGAAGCACCCGATACAGAATCATTATACAAATTAGAATGTCGTGCTTCCGGACTGATAACACGCGATACCACCCCCCAAAGACCTCAATCACAATCGCCCCATCTCAATGTTGTCCCTAGCAGACCCATCCCTCGAGGTCCGTCTCACCAGCGACGAGGGCCCCTCCCCGCCCTCCAAGTCATGACTATTCCGACTCCTCCCACCAAAAAACCTATTCCTGTGGGAGACTCTGCTGCCACTCCCGGACCTGCGCCTGTTCAGAGCTCCGCCCACCCCAGGGTTCCTACTAATGCTGCTGTCCCTAGAGGTAGCACTAGCACGCTCACCCCGCCTTTCCTGCTCCCGCTCCTCCTCCTCCTCCTCCTCCAAAACCCGCATCAGCTGGATAGAAGGAGCATTCCGATGATTATCCTCAAACACATCTCCCGAGTCGTCACCTGAGGCTATATCCTTCACTCCAAGACTGAAGTCCACCTTTTTTGTGGAGCTCCGAGAAGTGCTCCTGCCCAGGCCCGCTCGAGACTCTGATCTCAGGATTCCGTGGGGTTCGGCTGGTGGGGCAAATGTCTTGTACTCCCCACCGTGCCCACTCGGGCCTCCTTCTCGATCTAGGACGGATTGTTGGATTTGGTCCGCGTTGACTGATTGTAAGAAGACTGGGGATGTCTGCCTCTGACCGGGCCAGCGCATGTTTGGCGATTCAATTCCAACGTCTGCGACACTGACCATTAAAGCGCACATAAATTTGTTACGGCGTTGGAGTCGGACGAGCTCATTTTGCCAGTTTGCTGGAGGGAGGAGTCAGCGAGTGATAGCCCGTGGGTGAGGGTTACTTGGCCAAGGAACATACATTTGTAGAAGAAAACAACGTTAAGTTTGACGGAGTGCATATCCGGTATATCCCTGCTCCAGGTTAGCTTGATACGGTGATCGTTGAGTTCGAAATACAGACCTCAACTCAGTAACAATCTTTCCTTGGTACTCCCGGTTCTCAGACTCGACAAAGGCTAACATTCTTTCGCGGAGTTCCTCGATCTGTTCAAGAGAAGTGCCAAATTTACAGACAATTGGAACAGCCTACACATCACCATCAGCGGATCTGTCCGGAATCCCCAACCAAGCACATATTACCTCCGCTAGTGCGCCTGAGCGCCTCATGTTGAGAATGAAGAGCGTATTCAACAAGGAGTTTGGGGCTTGCACAACATGCCCTTCCAATTTCTTGAACTCAGTATACATCAGGGCGATTTCCTTAACGAAGAAAGTGTCCACGGTTCCGGCGCCAGTGTTATAGACATCCACTCGGTCACCCACATCAAATGGATGTTTCACGAAAACGAAGATGATCGATGCAAGAAATTCTTGTGCCGTAGCGGAGAACAACCATGAAAGTGCAAGTATAGAACTTGACGCCGAAGTCAGAACACCTGGGAAAACTGCATTAGCTCTATTTCTAAAGTTATCGGAGAGCTATCGTGTTACCAGCGGTGGACTTCGATATCAAGGATAAGAAAATGAGGATAACGGCGACTGCCACGAGAAACGTGAAGACATCATCAAGCTTTCCGACGACGCTATCTAGATCCTTCAAGCTTGCTATGATTGCTTTCCGCTCTCGCCCAATCTCTACACATGCAATCTCCATTTCTTCGCATGAGATATCTCCATTGAGATCTCGATCGAACATTTGGAATGCTGCCTCGGCTTCTTCCTCACTGGAAAATGCATGTTTGAGGTCCTCAGCGAGCACGACTTCGCTTCCTTCATGCACTAATGTTCGGAACAGCCGGCGAGCCAACTGCACTCCAGAGAATGTTAGCGGCTTAGTATTGGCTAATAACCTGTGCTAGGAAACAAACCGCTTGGCTTCCGTCCGTGGTGCATAGCAGTGTAAGTACCACATGTTGAGGAGAAGTACTCGAAGAGACCTGTTTCCCAGTAAAATCACCTGCAACCTTTCCCATCACATCCCCAACTTTGGTGAAGGCGGACTGGGCACCAGCCTTTGCCTGTTGCAAAACGAGCAGCGGGGTTCGAGCACCTGAAGTCAATCCCGACTCCCGCTTCTCTCCCAAGTCACGCTCGCCGGGTGCTTCCTTTGTGTGCCCATAGAGCTTCGCAAGGCTAGAGATTTGAAACTTGTTCAAGTCGATCCGGTCTTCATAAGTTCTCTGGTGGAACGAGATGGCAATGAGCTGTATGATAATCTTCTCAAACAGATTCAAAATCATTGCGATGAAAAGCGACAAGAGGACGATGTTAGCTCTGCTCTCCCAGTACCGAGTTTTCTTATCGCCGCCGCCGTGATGATTTGTCATGGTAGGCAGGAAAGAAACGTAGACTGCTAGCCACCAAAAGAAGAGTGTGGCAGGGACCTCCAACATGCATCCCATATCTTTCCACTTTTTACTGCCGTTTGTGAATGCACTTGAAATGATACCCATGACATAAGGGATGCATTTGGCCAAAATCTGAGAGGTAGAATAAGCTATAAAAAAAAACTCTCACCAGGGGTTTCAAATGTCAATGATACTCACCCGTCCCGCCCACAAGGATAACCAGACTATCTCAAGCCACACCATGAACCACATTAGAAAGACATCTCCGACAGTAGCTTCTCTGAACACCAGAGCCCCCAGGAGCAGAGGTATTAGCAAGACTAGTACTAAGGGAATAATATACGTAAAATATCGTACTAGAATGGAGGATCCATGGACCTTAACCTCATATTAGCGATAACTCATGAGACTACCCCCATGATAGAATTCTTACTGCTTTCAAAAATTTTCCAAACTTCGTAGCCGGTCTCTCAGGTGGTCTCCAGGCACCTTTGCCATTATTGTAGGTAGGGGTTGTGCTAATGTCAAAGTGGTCTACAGGTTCCGCTCCCTTGGACCTTGGCCTATATCTACCACTCTTCGATCTCGACAAATCACCAGCATTCTCTGAAGCACGGCTCACGACCCTTTCAGCCCGTAATAACTCAAGGTCGTCTTCCAACCTGTAGTTTTCCTCTCTCCTAGATGGCGGTGGACATACTTCATCATCATCAGGCAGGCCTGATCCCTCTACCTGCGGTTCCGGTGATTTTTCAGAGATAAATAGTTCGTTGTCGGACGAAGCATCTCCTACATGCGGAGGCGGAGGACGTTCCGGCGTGCTGGCCGCAACCTGAATGCTTGGATACGTCGGCTGAGGTATTTCGTGCACGGGTGTTGACATGCTTTTTAATTCCTAGAGTACAGTACATACACTCCTCAAGTTACAACCCCTTGGAATTCGGATCTCTGGACAGCGGTCCCAGGAGAGACCCGAGTAGAGTATCCCCCGTAACGAGAGGATGACGGAAGAGCTAGAAACTAAGAAGGGGGTCCAGGACGGAATTGTTTGGTCGGATTGAGGGAACGAGTGTTAGGACGTGAGGATCTTTCTTCGGGTCTCAAAGGGGAAGTCTGTACTTTGGCAGGTTACGTGCTTGAATAATAGTCGGGCGGAGGGTACAGTACGAGTACACTCAATGCGGAGAAGGGGAGGGGAAGGGACACGCAAATCCTTATAAAGGCACTATTCCTCAAACGAACCCTAGATAAACGGGAAACGACATGGGAAACTACCCTGCTGGGGGGCAGTAGGAGCTTCCCCGACGCAGAGATACCTCTCAAGCTACTGACCGGAAGTTCTATTATTCAATTGATAGATATTTTCCCTTCGGCGGCTCCCCGGGTGCCCATTCCGGTAAAAGGGCTCACCCTGGGAAAAAGATAAGTGGTTAGCGGTGAGGGTACTACTAGTACCTGTACTGGACAGGAGTTGTTGCAGAAAAAGCGTCCGATAATCATTTGCAGGGCACATGCTTTCGAACGCCCTTGACGTCAGACGACCGCGGATCTTGTCACAGAAGGTTGAAGAGGGAAAGGATTCGTTCTGGCTTGGGTAGCTTGTGAGACGTTGGGCAAGCAGCTACAAGTACCGGGTGGAGAGAAGCGGATGCGGTGAACTGTTGATAGCAGGCCGCACATCTCCCTTCCTGGCACTGGTATGATAGATAGCACCCATAATTACCCAATTCAGCCATACACAGACAACCCAGACATACCGGCAGCGACGCTCTCCCGGGAAAAAGAAAGTTTTAAATGAGAATTGGAAACAATGGCTATGAGGGGCGAACGCCGTTGCCGTCTCCGCGTGTGTCGTCGAGAGCTCGACAGTATCGTGCCCGTAATGTACTCGAGTACTAGTATAGTGACTGGTTCTCATCATCGGCTCCGATTCGAATCCGCCTCAACAATGTTCCCCAATTACCGTCTGTAACTCGATCCAACGTTTCCAAGTTTCTCTCACAATCACAGGCATTATCCCCCTCCAAGGCGAGATCTACTGAGTACACAATGGCATGATACCGGTAATCCCTGCTCTTGCTGGACGGTATTGGTGCTGTGACTGAAAAGTCCGTCATGATAACTCCCGTACCCATGTGTTCTAATAACTTTTCGGCGAGTGACTTGTTCCCAATGGCAAGGGGATCCCGTCTGCCAACTCAGCCGATCAGGAGTTGGGTGGATAATGAACGAGAAGCCCCAAGATACGATAAAGTTATTTGTCAGGTGTGTTGGGATTGACGTCGTTCCGTTCCAGCAGTATCTTCACTATAGGCCAAAATCCTTCTCCGCCCCATACCGGCACCCGCCATCCTACTGCCCCGTCAAACCATATCACCCCAAAAAGAAAAGAAAAAAACCTTATGATACAACCACAACAAACTATGCCAAGATTCTTTTGGCGAATCCCCGCAAGAAGCTGGAACCCTTTCTCTCCCAATTCCTCCCAGGATACCCTTCCTTTTGAATCTTATCTCCATCGAATCCTGTTCCCCTAACCCACCGCAATTGTGCAATCACTCGTGACGTCTTTTGGCATTGAGGAATCCCTCTGATCTCTCCCTTTCATCCATCAAATCTAAGTTTATCAATCCTACGCATTAACTCTAATATTCTCCAAATATGAGGGGTGAAGTAAGTGTTCCCCCATGCTCACGTCGAATCATTTTGATGTCAGCTGCCGCATCTTACAACCATCTACAATCCAACTGTCATTTGTCACTCGCCTTTCCCCATTGTGCTTGATTAAGGGGTATATCCATCTAATCCTCACTTCTTAGGTCTGCCATATTCACGTTGGTCAGGCTGGTATACAGCTGGGAAACAATGCTTGGGAATTGTTCGTAGAAGCCTCTTGATTCCCCGCCGTTTGTTGTCAGCCTGCACCTCAAGATCAACATTGACCTGTGGGGCTCTTCTTGCTGCAGGTACCTGATCGAACATGGGTTAAAGCCTGATGGACGTCCGGACCCAGAGATGGCAGCAGCTGCAGATGTTGCTGCTGACGGGTCCTTTGATACTTTCTTCTCTGAGACCGCATCCGGCAAATACGTTCCCCGTTCTATCTTCGTAGACCTAGATCCTTCGGTTTGTTCATCTTAAAGCTTGGAGCCTGATATATTGGCCCATTACTGGTTACCAGTACTAACACTCCTTGTAGCCAGTTGACGAAATCCGGGCTGGAACTTATCGTCAACTTTTTCATCCCGAGCTACTGATCGGTGGCAAAGAGGATGCTGCTAGCAATTGTGAGTTGGTCGTCCGTGCGTTTGCTCGAGTGCCGTTATTAACCTTTGGAGTTAGATGCCCGGGGCCATTACACTATCGGAAAGGAACTCTTGGAGAACGTCCTTGACCGCGTCCGTCGAGTAGCGGGTGGTTCCCCTTGCATCATCGCGAGGTTCTCGAGATAAGAAGTGCTAAATTGTCTCGCTAGATAACTGCTCGAGCTTGCAAGGGTTCCTTGTCTTCCACTCTTTTGGTGGTGGTACTGGTTCAGGATTTGGCGCCCTTCTTCTTGAAAGCCTTTCAACCGATTTTGGAAAGAAGTCCAAGCTCGAGTTTGCGGTTTATCCTGCTCCCCGAGTCAGCACAGCCGTTGTTGAACCCTATAACGCGGTTCTATCTACTCACAGCACCATCGAAAACTCAGACTGTACTTTCCTTGTTGACAACGAGGCTGTCTATGACATCTGTCGCCGAAACCTCGATATCCCACGGCCATCGTACGAACATCTCAATCGATTAATTGCTCAAGTAGTATCTTCAATCACGTCTTCGCTACGTTTTGATGGGGCTCTTAATGTGGACCTCGGAGAATTCCAGACCAATCTGGTCCCTTATCCTCGTATGCTGCCCACTTCGTGTGCTGGGTTTACTTTAACTTCTAACTCTCAAAAGGCATCCATTACCCATTAATCAGTTATGCGCCAGTCATTTCTGCCAGCAAGAGCACCCATGAGTCGTTCAAGGTTGCCGACTTGACATTCCAATGTTTCGAGCCCAACAACCAAATGGTTGTCTGCGATCCTAGAAACGGAAAATACATGGCCGTCGCTCTCTTGTACCGTGGCGATGTTGTACCTCGCGACTGTACATCTGCGATCGCAACCATTAAAGCAAAGGCCACCTTTAACCTTGTCGAGTGGTGCCCCACTGGATTCAGTAAGTCTCTCCACTGAATCCCTTTCTGGGGCGATAAAAAAAGAAATTAACTAATTGTGAAAGAACTTGGTATTAACTACCAAAAGCCCATGCGTGTCCCAGACAGTGAGCTTGCTCCTGTAGATCGTTCTGTCAGCATGCTTTCCAACACGACTGCGATTGCTGAGGCCTGGTCTAGAATTGATCACAAGTTTGACTTGATGTATGCCAAGCGTGCCTTCGTACATTGGTATGTTGGAGAGGGTATGGAGGAGGGTGAATTCTCTGAGGCTAGAGAAGACCTTGCCGCCCTCGAAAAAGGTAATTTTCACACCCAGTCATCGTGATCCTCAATACGGTTGTCGGTCTTGAGTCGCACATTTCCGAGATTTTTTCCCTTCCTTTCAGCGTTTACCAGTTTGAAACCCCCAGCCAGTGCTCTCGTAGGTTTGACTGTCCCCCCAACTCCCGAGGACCCGACGTCAGCGTTGGAGGGTGGCTAAACCCCTAAACGCCTGCCCTAATCTTCAAGCTGGTAAACGCTGAAGATAAAAACCAAGTCAAAGTTGTGACAATCGTAATCGGAATCACAATTCTAAATCCTTTTTTTGTTTAAGACCATTCTACCCCACAGCAAACTCTCAAGCTAACATATATCGTTTCACAGATTACGAGGAAGTTGCGGCAGACACAGTTCCTGAAGCCGAGCCCGATTACTAGTTTAGTGAGTACAGTAGGGGGGATGATTAGCTCTTATTACCATCTTTCTCTTAAACTCCTTGAAAGCAAAAACTTGGATGTGTCTCTGCTCCCCCCCCCTCTGCAGCCCAATCAATGCTCCTGTTACTTTGTTCCCCCCCCCCCCCTTTCTACTCTCAAGGATCGACAATCCGGCGTCTTGATTCCATTGGTGTTTTGTATTTTCCATTAGTTAGCTTTCTCCTGTCAGCGAAACTTCCAAGATTCTGTATTCAGGTCTTTATATTTCTCAACGGATGTCGATACTCGCATTACTTCGTGCTTTGTGAAATTAGGAAATCTCTAAGATGCATGGGCGGGAGACCGTGATACTGTATGCTGTTGCCACAGCCAAGCTCAATACCCTACAAGTGCATGATTCAGCAGCCACAACATGAATGGGCACTCGGATACTTGTTGCTATGGCAACCCACGGCCCCCACTAACACGGTTACAAGAAGCAACAACAAACTTGATCTGCAATTCCACCCATCTCATTTACTCAGACGTTTCCTCTCTCCTCTTTTCCTTCTCTCCCGGATGGCTACTAACACCAACTGACAGCATTCACACAAAACACATGCATAATTTCAGTTAACCAGAAATCCTGAATAACGGCGCATGCCCCAGAGAATTATAAGGATTTTATTTTATCCCCATAGAAACACACGTCATGTCTTTCTCTGCCCCTTCTGTCCCCACACCCTCACCACTATCTGCCCTGAGCCGACCTACCAGGCAAAGACGACAGAGCCCGGTACTCCAGACCTCACTACGAAACTCCCCGCTGCCATCCCATCGAATGAACCCGTCGGATAATATTGACGATTCAGACGACGAAGGAGGGAAAGCACCGCAATTGAGCGCGTTGGCGCGGATGCTCTTGGACGACTTTCCCGAGTCGAGTAATGCTGCTTCTGCTAGAGAGACGCTGGCCGATGCTCCTCCTCTCCTTCCTGAGCCTGCTACTTCCAACGGTGGGCGTAGTCCACGCGACCGGATGGACTGGAGTCACTCCCCGGTCGCGGATGGGTACAAGACAGGCCAGCTGGGGTCGTCTCGTATGAGTCCCGACTTTTCCACTGCCCGTGAGTTGGTAACACCTGCCCCGGGGAGATATTCGAGAAAGGTTTTCAACGGCACCTACTCGGCTATTAGTTCTTCCGGATCGTCGTCGAATTCCGGTGAACCAAAACAAGATGTAGAGAACAGAGTTTATGGTACTGCATATGGGAGTGTCGTGAGGCCTTCTGCGATGGGGTCTACAATGACCAATACCCAAGCATCTACATCTGCGTCTGCCATTCGATGGAAGCGCGCGGGACGAGGGTTGTTGGGTGGCTTGGCTGGTCCTCCACGAAGGGGACCGAGGAGGGATAGTGAGCGTGGAGACGAAGAATACCATGACGGGTATATCGGTGAGGGCGTCGAAGGAAGGAGCAGCCCTAGTTCCACCGAGAAGGGGGAGCTGGAGCCAGACGCGAACTCCGGATCTCGAGGTTACTCGATAAACACGAGTGAAGATGTTGATATGGAGCCTCCCATGCTCATGTCACGAAGATCTCGAAGATCGAGTCCAGTTTCATCAGCAGAGCAAGCGAGGATTAATGTTTACAGGGGCTCGAGCACACCAGAAGAATCTGGCACAGGCGGGAGGTCTTCCCCAGCAGAATCTCAGAAGCGCAGTGGCTCGTCTTCATCATCGAATTCCATGTCAAGAGCGGCGGCTATCGCCGCAGCAGCTGCCGCTCTCCCACAAGGTGTTGTGGTGAACGACAAAGAGAATATGCTCCCCCCGCCCACATTCCGCCGTCCAACTATAAACAACTCTTATAAGCGACTAGGCTCTAGTGAAGAGAAGCCTGCTCTTGCCCCAGTATCTCCCGTCAAATACCAAATGAAGTCACTTGTGCCTTCACCAGCTAAGGTTTCGCCACTGCCAAAGAACAATGTACTCTCCACTAGGAGCAGCAATACACCACTACGTCCAGCGCCGCCTCCACCCAAGATGTCGATGCTCGAAGCCGTTACAGCTAGTGCAGGTGCATCGGCGACTGCATCTCAACAGTCATCACGCAGACAACGGTCGGTAGTTCATGTAAATGGTAAACCATATAGACGCCTCGATGCAATTGGAAAGGGAGGGTCTAGCAAGGTTTATAAAGTTATGGCCGAGAATTTCAAAATGCTTGCTATGAAGAAAGTCACTTTTAGTTCTCAGGACGGGGAGGCCGCTATCAGAGGATATAAAGGCGAGATCGACTTATTAAGAAAGTTATCAGGGGTAGATAGAGTTATCCGATTATACGATTGGGAGATCAACGATGAGAAGCAGTGCTTAACTATGGTACATCTCCCCTCCCTCCCCCATCCGGGAACAGAGTACTGATATGTATTATAGTTAATGGAATGCGGCGAAACCGACCTCGCAAAGGTCCTCACCCTCCGACACGGACACGAGGACTCCCACATGGATGTATCCTTCATCCGCCACTACTGGCGCGAAATGCTCATTTGCGTCCAAGCCGTACACGATTTGAACATCATCCATTCGGACCTAAAACCGGCAAATTTCCTCCTCGTGCAGGGCCGACTCAAACTCATCGACTTCGGGATCGCCAACGCAATCCAGGACGACACTGTCAACATCCACCGCGAGTCCCAGGTCGGCACCCTGAACTACATGTCCCCGGAAGCGATCGTAGACATCAATGCCACCTCGGGCAAAGCCATGGCCAGCGTCGGTGCGCCCCGCCTCATGAAACTAGGCGCGCCAAGCGACGTCTGGAGTCTCGGCTGCATTCTATACCAAATGACCTACGGCCACGGCCCATTCTCGCACCTCTCGCTGATGTACCAGAAGATCAACGCCATCCCCGACCCCAACTACCCCATTGACTACCCCGACACGGGCATTGGCGGCGTCCCCGTCCCCAAATCACTCATCAACACCATTAGCGCATGTCTTGCCCGGAATAAGGACGAGCGGCCGACCATTCGCCAGCTGCTCAGTGACAACGACCCTTTCTTAAACCCTGATCGCGCCAAGGAGGGGCTCGTCGACGTTAGCATGGACATGCTCCGCTTATTGTTGGAGAATGCCGTGGATCACGTTACCGATAAGGGCGTGCCGACGCGCGAGATGACGGCGGCGTGGGCGAAGGATGTATATGGAAAGTTGGAGCGGAGGATGGCGGAGAACAGGAAACGGTGATATGGCGATGGTGAATGCTCGTATGAATTAATGGTTGAATTGTTGAGGGGGGTTGGTATGAAAAGTCGTAATTATTACCATTCTTATAGGCTAGAGTTAGAACTTTTTTTCTTTTTCTCCTTCTTTCACTCTTCTATTCCTTGTCCTACCGAAGGTTCTCCTTTCTCTATTGTTTATATCTTGCTCTCTTCCCTACCACATTACTACCGTAAACCTCACTTTGAACCGCGGAGTCCACTCCACCCATTTCCTGACCGATCGGTCGCCTTTTTTTTTACATTTTCGGGGAGTTTTTATTTTGTCCGTTTTTTGTTTTTTTCGGAGGTGGGTGACTGCACTTTACTTACTTACATTGCGTTCTACGATAATGATGGGTCCTTTCTTTTTTTATTTATTCTCTTTTCCGTTTTTTCAACCTGCTAAGGTTGCTTGCATAACTTTTTGGCGATGGCGATGGAGTGGGTTCTTTTTTGTTATTATCATTATTCTTCTTCTTGTGTATAAGAATTTTTCGATGTTTTGCGTTCTTGTGTGTGCTGGGGACAAGATGAGATATGGGTATGGTAGGGGCACATTTATGCGAGTAAAAATCGATTGCTTGATTTATCGAAAGTTCTGGCTGGTGTTGTCTAGTGCACTTGTTCTCACTCGGTCTGGTGTCGTTGCTGAGCCGGTATCATACCTGCACGGGTAATTTAAAGTTTGGCAACCATTAATCAACCCCAGAGCCTCAACTTGTGTACTGTATACAGGACCAGGTATCATATGTATCATATTCATATTCGAGCACCAGTCCCCACCATAAATTTCCCCAAACCACCACTATGACCAACTTTACTCTTCCACCAACACCACCACCACTACCATTACCACCAAACCCCACCACAACCAACCAATGTTCATCCTAGTAACCTTCCCCTCCCCCTCCTCCCTCCACAAACAGAACCCCCAGCTAACCTCCCCCCCCCCAAAAAGTCCAAATTCACAGACCTCCTCCACCTCCCCCCGCCCACCTTCGCAAGCCCAACCGCCACAGCGCTAGAAGACCAGATCAACGAAAAGTACGCCAACAAGGTGGTCCACGGCGTGGGCCTCTGCATCTCCCTCTACGACCTGTCCAGGGTGTCGGAGGGCATGATCGGGCAGGACGGGGGCGCTCACGTCAACGTCGAGTTCCGCATGATCGTCTTCCGCCCCTTCAAGGGCGAGGTGCTCACGGGCCGCATCAGCTCCGCCACGGCGGCCGGCGTCAAGGTGCGCACAGACTTCTTCGACGAGGTGTTTGTGCCCGCTGCTGGGTTGTTTGAGGGGAGTTGGTTGTATGTATTCATCCATCCATCCATTCATTCATTACTTTGCATACATATATATTCGGTTGTTTGTGGTTTTTTTTTGTGGAGAAAAGCTAATGATTATTGGGGGGTTTGTTGTTGTTGTTGGGTTGTTGGTAGTGATGGCAAGGAACAGGTTTGGATATGGCGTAATGATGATCAGGACTTTTATATGGATAAGAATGAGGTTATTAGGTTCAGGGTTGAGGGTGAGGTCTTCGTGGATCAGTTGCCTGTGCCGCCGCATTTGAAGGGGGAGGAGTCGAGTTTGCATAATAAACCGCCGTATGCTATCACTGTGGGGCTTTCCTTAGTCCTTCTCATGCGCTTATGGTCGTGGGCTAATTGAGTGTTTCTAGGCCTCCTGCCAGCAGGCGGGATTGGGGCTGGTGTCGTGGTGGGTTGAGGAAGACGAGGAAGAGGGCGAGTGATCGCTGGACTTTCAACAATTAAATTTTAATAATACTCTCCTTCCTTCTCGGTATATCTTAATATGAGTCATCCAGTGCTCAGACGACTGGCATAAACTTTCTCTCATTCCCTAATCCGCAAAGACCTAGTGCTTAAAACCTACATCTCATCACGGAACTTTTCTCTACGGGTAGAACGACAACAAAGAACCAGCGTGAAACCCGATATCAAAGGACCCAAAGATAAAAACCCAACAAATGAAATTTCCCCACCAACAGATGCAAAAATACATGAAAAATAACTCCCACTCTGTCGGCCATTCGCTTTTGTATCTCTCATGCCATCCCACTACCTCGTAATAACTAGCCGCCGTAACCAACCCTTAACCATTATAGCCCATCACGCTACGGAAAGGGGGAAAGGGAGAGAAAAAATAAGAATAAAACCACAGGCTCCAAGCTAAGACCACACAAACCATGCCGTATCCTAACCCAAACACCATCCCCCATGTTCACAGCAACCAAGAACGTCATCTCACATCACCTCAAAACTCATCCTCGTCATCGCTTCCTAATAGTTCTCCCTCATCTGTATTCACAACAGAGTAATCTGCTCCTCTCGCAAACGAACTTCTAGATGTATACCGCCTCGTCCTCGTCAGCTTGCTGGAAGCCCATGAACCGATAGCTCCCAATATTGTCGGAATCGAAACTGCCAGAGCGACAATGGCGGATATCACAATGATCGGGTATCTGACGAAAGGAGATTGTCCATTGTTGTCTTCTCCAAGCCTGATGGCTCCAAACCTGCCGTCCAAAACGCGGGTCCAGACGAACCATCCAATCACGCCAGCTGCAGCTACTGGCGCTACAATAGCTAGGAATAAACCAAACCCACGGGCGCCAGGACGTTTCTTCTCCCACTCTTCCTCGTGGCCGGGGCAGGCGATTGATTGGGACGACTTATCCCACTCTTTACCCCCTTCGCATGTTGTCATACGAAGGCGTCGGTATCCAGTTGGTTCCCAGTACTCGATTAGATCCTTGTTCTCCTTACAGGCTGCTTGGTGATCTGGAGGTGGGAGCCCTTTTACCGGTTTGCAAATCTCGGTCGAGTCTCGTTGGTAATTGAAATCACTAGATTTATTTGTCAGTCATTGTACTATGGGAGGAGAGACCTGGAAGAGGTACAAACCATTCGTAGTCATGTCTAGTACACTCGCAGTTGTCCAGGATTTTGTGTGGCTGCTTAATTTTCCTTCCGATATAACAGTTGTGTGTAAGGATCTTGCGGTTGTATTGTACACGATGTCCAAACAAACACCCGTCTTGATGAACCGGCGACCATGGTTCGAAATCATCGCTATCAGCGCCATCGCCATCCTTCAAATCACCTTTACCTCGGGGTTAGTAATCGGGGAAAAAAGAAAACGGAAGCATGACTCTCACACTCAACATTTGTAAGTCCTGTAAAGTCCAATTGGACAGTCCAAAACTTATTCCCGTCGCCCTCTCTAGTGCCCCAAAGAATGAACCTCCTACTTGTGTCGCTGGGCAAAGTCGAGATATCTGTTATGCGCATTTTCTCATCGGGGCTACCAGCGAATCTGTAGTCGGTCCAGCTCTCGCCCTCATCGAGTGAGTAATAAACTTTGTCGGTGAGCACGTTGTCTTCAACCAAAACAATGATAGAGCCCTGATCGCCGTATTCCCATTGATATTGCCCTTTTTTAACTTGCTTCCAGGTAACACCACCATCCCGAGTCAGATACGTATCACCATCTTTATAACCGGTTAGGGCATCCCCAATATTCCCGACGCCCATCATTAATCCAACAGCAGACCCTGAGCCAAAGGTATCTCTAGGATCGACCCGGTCGGTGTAATGGTGAAGGTTGAGCGAACATTTATCCTTGTCGCCGGTGTCACAGAGTTTGTGATCTTTGCCATCTGCGTCCTTCTTTGGCGCAGAGATATATTCCCATGTTGCCCCATCGTTGTGCGTAATCTTACTCCTCAATTTCTTCTTCTCGCCGTCGAGGGCTTTGTCAGCATTCATGACGCGGTTGGCGATGGCAACTCCCTCTAAAGTTTTCAGTTTTTCAAAATCAACAAAACCCTCCTCGTTGCGGTTTACTGCATCCAATGACAGGACATAGTTGGTTCCATTGGAATTAGACTTCAGCAAGCTGCCGAACTCAAAACCCTTCTTGGGGTTTACCGTGACGTGAAGGAAAATAGCGTGGGTCTCGGAGTCAAGAACTGTATATGCGGTTTGGTGTGGGACGTTGAAATTATGCGGGAAGGCAGCCTCTGCAAAGTTTCTTCCATCAATAGATGCCGATGCCTTGAGCGAAGTACCGTCTTCATTGATGCTTGCCACAATGATGAACTCAGCCATAGTTGCATAACCGATGATGCTTCCAAACTTGACAGAGCGATCATCAAAGAAGTTGCCACTGGCCACCAATTCCACATTACCCTCTCCATTGCCCTTTTCGGTTTCAAAGTGCTCGCAGAATATAAGTTTTTCGGAATCTTTCTGTTTCTCAGTGCGAATCCATTTACAAGTACCGACATAGGGAAGCAATTGGTGCCACTCTTCTCCATTATCCCTCGTATAATAGGCGACGGAATGGCATGTGGAGGCCGATTCACAATCTTTTTGACCAGTCCAGATAAGCCAATCCCGCTTGGTCGGATGAAAGTCGATAACCTGAAGGCCTTGGCGATTTGGTTTGGTCTTGACGGATGTCATCTGTTTGATATGTTCGCCCCGATCGAGTGTGTACCAAACCTCAGCGTCTGGAGTGATGAAGTACACGGCATCCCAGAGGTGAGCATTAGGGTAGATTGAAACGACATTGACGTCCTTGAGGATTTGCTTCCATGTGGCGCCATGGTCCTTTGTTATCCATACCTCCTGTTCCTCCGTTCTCATGATGATTGTCTGCGACCATAAGTTTTCGGCGAGGCAGTATGGAAATGTAGTTTCAAATGACTTACTTCATCGGATTTAGAAGCACTCTCGGCATTCTCAAGGTAAAAGTATTCAGCAACCCGCTTTCCAGCAAAGGAATGCTTGACATCAGTAACATTTCCATTTGAAGGTGTTGTAGTGACTAGACTCCTGTTAGCTCTCTGCTAGTACAAAGGTGTGATCTGGTGACTTGAGCCAACCTTCATCGCACTTCCACTCAACCTTATCTTCAAGGGATTCTCCACCCTCGCAGTCATTGCCCGGGATCTTACGATATCCGCTGGGGCCCATATAGGTGTCCTCATTCTTTTTGCATTCTCCGGCGGGAATCGACAATTTCATACCCTTAGAAGGCACACAGTTATCGTCTTTCTTTCCTTTCTCCCGAACAAAGTTGAAATCGCACTCAAAATCATGTTTGGTGCATTCGCAGACTTCCTTCTCGGGTTCTGGGTCTTTATAGTCTTCTCCAACATAGCAATTTACCCCGGGCTTCCGCCGCCAGAAATACTGTTTATGTCCCATGAGGCAATCAGGTTTGCCCTCTTCATCCAGACGAGCATACCATTTTTCATAGTCACCGTCCTCGCTGCCCTTATCAAGTTTGCATTTGCGCTCAAAGACCCCGGAGAAATCAATAGCAAAGACATATACCGTCTTGTCTCTGGTAACCCCTACCAGGGTGAATTTGAGAGTCGTAGAGTCAGGTGTAGTGGTGAGTAGTCTCGCACGGATTCTCTCATCCAGCTTCACCTCCTCCCAGTTCTTTCCGTGGTCAATTGAATAACTCACTTTGTCAGTCAAATCTTCATCATTAATAGCGACCATTACCGAACCAGACCCTCCAATCTCGTATCTGTGAGCGTCGGTCAGGGCCTTCTCCCAAGTCAACCCCCCGTCGTCGGAGTAGAAAAGGTCACAGTCCTTGTATCCCGCCACATAATCCCCAAGCGACCCAACACCCATAAGGATACCCGGAGCAGGGCTAGAATAAATACGCCCACCATCTGCCAGCGCGGTGACAGAGTACAAATTCAGCCCCTTGCCCCCTGGCCCCTTTAATGGCTTCCAAGTATCCCATTTGCCATCATCGAAGGAGATCATGGACTGTATCTCTTTTTTGGTGATAAGAGGATTCTCACGAACTTGTTCCGCATTCTTAACCACATTCGCCAAGACAATTCCTTGAATGTTTGCGACTTGTTCGAAATCGACTAATCCTTCAGGTATGCGGTTGGTATGATCCAAATTCCTCGTAAAATATGTCCCATTTGAATTACTAGTGAATAGCGATCCCATAGGATTCATTGCCCTCGTCGTAAGAACATCTACCTGGATACTGTATGGTGTGGATTCCAAAATTGTGTACGCATCTTCTCTGAGGCCGCCGTGATCGTGTGGAAATTCAGCACGATGCCAGGTCTTGGTGTCATCCGTGACATATCTATGCATAGTAAGCAAAAATCGAAGCATACCGCTGGCAAGACCCAGGGGTGACATACAGAGCCATCTCGTCTGTCCCGCGGGTTTTTACAGCAGCTACAATGAACTTCTGGACTCCCGCAAGGCCAGCCAATCCATCGATAGTTTTGTAGCCATCCAACTTCGGTTCCTCGGAATCTTTGAACCAATTAGTGGAAATAAGTAGCTTCCGGCTTTCTATGTAGGACGTGTCGCCGTTGACAACGCAGAGAATCGTTTCATCCTTTACACCACTGAAGATGGGACTACTGTGAGCGAACATACACCCGTGCGTATCTTCCCTAAGCTTCTTCATTTTGCTGTCGAACCCATCTTTTGTGTAATAAGTCTACCACTCGGTGTGTATCAACAGATGAGCTCTTTTGGGGGCATCAGGTCTTATAGCAGCAACTCACCACTTCCTTACAAGAAAGTCCGAAGATATCATCCTCCACCTCACAAATCCTGCCGGAATAAAGTATCCATTCGGGCTCCTCAGCATGGAAAGCAAGAGGTAGGTGAATAAGTGAAATTTTGACTTCAGATTTGAATTTGTGCCATTTTGCGCCTCGATCTTCGGTGTACCAATGCTCCTTCTCCGGTCCAAGTATAAAGGCCCGTTTTTTATCAAAAGGATGCTCCGTGATATCCCAAGCAGCGCCATCGGGCACCCCCCTAACCTTTTCCCAGTTCTTTCCATCATCGTCAGATCGCCATACGTTTCCTGCGCGCGCATCTAAGGTTAATATCACCTAGTTGACCATAGCCAGTCAGTCCCAACCCCTGAAAGATGAGCCCTGAATCCCTATTACCGGACTGTCATCAAAATAGAAGAATTCTAATGGTAAGTTGTCAAGCTTGGTTTTGGAAACCTCGGGGGATTTCTTCGCGAGGGCTTGCTACAGGTGATGCGACACAGATCAGTTATCAGGCTCTGATTAGAAACATAAAAAGGAAAACGGAAGCTTACTGTGGCCAGCCAAACAGCTGCAAGAGCCCAAACCCTCAGCAATAGCATATTGGGCAACACGGAGTTCAACCGCCGATCACGAGACAGTGACGACTAGAGTGCAGCACGCAGGTCCAGCAGAGCCCGTAGAGGGTTTGCGGCAAGATCAAAGTAAGGTTGAGCTCGAGATGAACAAAGAGCCCAGCTTCAATCAAAGTGGCGAGTAAAAGCAGTGGATTGTGGTGATGATTGTGTGTGCGTGTGTGTGCGGGATGAAGATCAAGGGGGAAAACTCTGGGAGAGAAATATATTCGAGGGGATTCGCTCGTGTTTCGGTGGAAAGAGGCTGAGGCTGAGTGCAGTTTGGAGGGATGGATAATGTGCTGCACGGTATCACACACACACAAGCTCCTACTGGCAGATTCGTATTGCACCCGGGGATACCATGATTTCCCGAGCACGATGCGAGTTGCTTACGGCAGTTCCAACACTCACACCTTAGCCAATACGGGTGTCTACTGAAAGCCGCCGCCACAGTTAACTTAGGAGGAGCCTGGAGCGACCTGGGCCCATTTCTATGTACCAGTAACATTATTATTATATGAGAGATCGCTAAGGAATCAATTTATTCCATTTCAAAGGCAACCCTCCGTCTCCCATCCTACGAGGGAACCACCTCCTCCTCCAGAGCTGATTTGAGTAACAAGCCTGCGCCATACACACACGATGCACCCCACCATCCTCTCAAGATCCAATACCACTACCGTATCGCAGCGCTCATTTGTGCCGCGTTGGGGGTAACATATCGTACAAGTACTCTACGAGTATCGTCGCGGCATCACCGCATCACCGCATCACCCCCCAGGTGCAGAGATTATTTTTGAATGATCCAGCACCCGCTCCGTACCACCCAACCTCCACCATATGTCTGCGGATTCGGGCGCGCCTACATACATACCCCCTCACCGAGAATTTGATACAAAACGAACGGTTATGGCATAGTTACCGTTCCGCCCAACCGAGATAAACTGCCTGATGGGGGGGGTATCACAGCGAAAACCACCGCCTCCATCGGAGGAGACATCCCAGGCGCTTAACCTGAATGAAAAATGCTGACTCATTCACGCTGCCCGCCAAGGTACCGTATCCTACTCTATGAAGCATGCATGGCAATAGGATAAAGCTCTTCCGTAACGTATTTCAACTTTCAAGGCGTGCCTCGCAAAGGCACTGACGGATCCCCTCCGGTTACGGGCGTTCTTTCGTGGGTACCGTAAAAACTCGTGAAATCCACTATCTCCGTGCTGTCACGAATATCCCTGTAAATCGCGACATCAGCCCAAGATAGGTTTAGCTCGCCAAAGTAACAAGATCCTGCACAGCCAGATGACTCAGGCTATACCGTGTCAGGAAAGCACTAATCCTTCTTAAGAACTTTTGACTTAGAATCTGGAGATTAGGGGCAGACGGAGATAGTGGATTTCACGAGTTTTTACGGTATTTGGCAGAAGGGTTTGTCGATCTCACAATAGGCCGAAGATCAAAAGAAAACAAAGATAAAAAGAATCATCCGATCAAAGTCCCATTCACAGAACAATTCCGGATCTCGTCCTCCCCAATTGTACATGTTCCCAAAGCCGCCCTTTTAACTACCAAACATGATGACCAGCTATGACAAAAACAACTGTGCAAGTCTAAAAATATCAAAGCAACACTAGGTCCCCCAACAGCACCTGAACGGAAACTAGCTCTAAGTTAACCTCTAGGTAAATAAATGATTACAAATGCAAGTGCAATGCTCGAAAAGAAGGTTAGATACTACCTAAGCTAACTCTCTACTCGGGTACCTGGCCCTTAGAAAGTCTAACTGCACAATGGCTCTACCGTAGCTTAGTAGAGCCCTGAACGAAGCAGGTCTTATGGTCAAGCGAAGGGACAAATACTGGAGTAGCTTTTTACTCGAGTAAATTGATGCTGCGGAGCACCGGCCACCAGCAAGCTCTGGGTAAACTCGACTCGCCGCTACCGTAGTGCCCATATGGTAGCTGCAGCTATCCCCAGAAAAGCGCATTTACCACAGGATTACGACATAAGAGAAATGGCAGCGGTTTACCCAGAATTTGCGGGTATCCGATACCTAGACGACGGTAGTGCTGGACAGTGGGTGAGCGAGAGTGGATGGACGGCACTACCGGTAGTAGTTAAGGACTTTGCGGGTTTAGTTGAATGTCGGCAAGATACGGTACTGAGCTCCGAGTAGGGACGAAAAAATCGGAATACTTGCGTTGATCAACAGATAAGCCTTGTTTGTCTGTGTAAAGAAACACAGAGTTGTTGATATCCGCTCCAAGTTGTTTGTGTCTGCCAGGACTTATTGCTTTGCATTTATTCTGGCTGTCTGCTCACTCCCCCTGCGATCTTGTTGATCCTTTTTCCGACCTTTCTATCTCTGCCCGAGTGCTTTACCTCACCCTAGAGGGCCACCGTACTAAATTCAACATCCGGTATCGTTACAGGTGCTGGTAACAGGGAATCCCGCCAGCATGAGAACCGTCCTTCGGATAATCAATCGATCACTGCGAGTCCCCGGAATAGTATAACCCCCCCACACTCCCGGCGCCCGACCCATCAACTATCTTACATGTTGTTGCCAAGTCTTGACCAATAAGATAGTCCTCTATGGCATTCAATGATGCCATGGCTACCTTTCTGAAACTCGTAAATAACACAATCATAGCAAGCAACGACGGAAGTTGCTTAATGGTGGTAGGTAAATTCATCGGTTTCTCTCGGCAGAGCAAACTCACATGCCCACACCCAGGATATCCCAACCGAAGAAACTGCAGGGTGAGACCAGCGGTAACGAACCCAAAAGTCTGTACATTGCGGATGGCTTTTTGATTATAGTCAACTGACTTATGGATGCGGTAGAGCATGTCGTGCATCGATCGAATAAGTTTGAAATTATCATCAAGCCACTTGGTTGATGTCTCGCCGCCCCTGAAAGAGGAAGAGTCTTCAACTGCACCAAGCTCAAGAGCACCATCCTGTAATGTACGAATTATCGCATCATGACGAGGTCCGATCAGCTCCCTTTCAGCTGCCTCTTTTCTATCCCGGTTCTTTCGTGCCGCTCCTGCCTGACTGGTGGTCTCTGTCCGCTCTATAGTCAAGCCAGGGATGGATATAAAGCACCTATCCACGATCATGGACCAGAGCATGCTTTGGTACCAGCCTTCATGGTGGCTATGGGCAAACGGGGAATTGGGTATCGTGAGGAGGAATAAGCTAGGATGTATAGGTAGTACTGTTAGTTTCACTCCCACAAAGGAATTATCTGCGGGACAAACAAGTAACGGGAAAACCTACAAGTTTGTAAGAACTAGATTGGCCCATTGGCAAGTAATGAAAAAGTCATCATGCACATCATCGTTATCGCCATTGTCCTTCACATCCTTGTCCTTAACGTCCTTAACCTTAACGTCGTTGAGGTTCTTGTCTTGATACCCGGATATCCACTCAGGCACAAGGAGAGTGGAAAATGAGCGTACTGTTCTGACATTTATGATCGTGTTGAGTATATCAAATAGCTTCTGATCTGGAGATGGCAAGGGCAATACAGTTTGGTGTATCTGCTCCCATTCATTAGGTCTAAACCATCCTTGTATCATCTGATTCGAAGTATCGAGGATGAATGATCGGGCAAGAGTGCCCTCAAACCGCTTATCGTCCATCTGTTGGCAACGTTCATAAAATATATCTTCCACACAGCGGCCACTGCCAAGGTGCCATTTGTCATCGTCCCGCATCGCATTATACACAACTTGCATTCGATCTCTCAAAGTTCGATCAGGTTTGTCTGTGTTATCAGGTATCAAAGTTCGATCAGCCAATGCAGGATTGTCTCCTTCTGATACGGTGGAAGCTGTGTCACAACAAGAATTCCGTGAACTCCGGGTCTATTGCACCAATTGCCAAAGGTCAGCCTTCTTCCATAGAAGCTACTATAAGTAGAGTTACTTAGATTACTAGGGGTACTAACACCATGCACAGATACCCGGTTATTGAAAACCGAGTCGGTTATACTACCATTGATAACTGTTCCATAGTTATTCAAGGGAGTGCTATTGACGAGCTTGTCATAGTGACGACTGCCCACCCAGGAATCGGATTCGCCCTAGTGTTACACACAAAGTATTGTATTTAAGTCAGTCCAAACCCGTATAGACGGAAAACAGATGAGGAATTTCAGGTTGAAATATCCCCTTCTGCCATCAAACGGGACCATCATTGCAGGCTACTAGCAGAAATTCTATGAGGTTCTCAAGAGATACTCATAAGGGAATCTGTTTTCACCTGCGATAGTATACAGCCAAGGAAGATCAACAAACCCAGCGGTTGTTGGGCCAAATTGGGCTAAGAGAAGGTGGAAAAAAGAGAAGATGGATTAAAAAAACAAGACGCTGGCGTACCTTCATAGTAAATTGCTGGAGGAGATCTTTTGCACGTGTGACCTGTAATAAATCCAGGCCTGCACCACCGCCGATAATGAATTCCAGTGATTTTCGGTATTCATTAAATAGTTTTTCCTTGTTAAGATAGGCTTGACGCTCCTCAATGAATGAAATTATCGACCATGTGAGCGGTGATCGGTTCCAGTATTGGTGTAATTTGTATTGGGTAGGCGGTTTAGCTGATTGTTTTTTTTTCGCTTTGGAAGGCATGAGAGGTATTTATCGGTGGAAGAGTAGGCTGGGTGTAGAAAAGACCCAATTTGAGTATATGGGATTGATGGAGGTCTGGTTTCCGCGCAGGGAATATGCCGTCGGACAGGCACCGCAAGGACACAGCTATGATCGGATCTGTCGTCACGAGAACAATCCGGGTCAGTCGCTGATAGGAAAACTGAGATGTGTTCGATATCCGATATATATGACCAGTGTGTTGCAAAGGAGTGTGATGACCATCAGTTGTTCTCGTACAGAGAAAGGAACGCAGCTCAGACTAGATACAGTTTGTGGTGGCCCGCACAGTGGGCTCCTACCACACAACACCAGTCACCGCCGCGCGGTCTGGTCAATAGCCCTGCTCACACCTACAAGTGTGCCCTAACCTAACATACCACGATGGGGTTACTCCATCAGGGATAAGGGTCAGGCGTGACAATGTTGGAGAAGTAAGGGTGAGAAACACAATGGAATAGGTGTGGTAAAATACAAGTGCAGGCGATAGATGGGTCTGGTAAGAGATTTTGGGGGAAAGGAGCACCAAATCCTTTTATCATACTTGTGTGACTGCGATATCTATCGGCCGCACTCATATCAGGGCCGGGTAATAGAGGGGGGTGAGGGGGGGGGGGGTACTAGGGAGAATGGGAAAAGGAAAGATAGCACACTTGATCTTCTGGATGCGAGAAAATATTCTCCCCCAGCTCCAGCCATCCTCATCCCACAAATGTCAGAAAATTATGCAAACCCAGAGCTTAGATCCCTGTGCGGATAAGCATAATTCTGACATTTGAGGGATGAGGATGAGGGATTGGAGCAGGATGTTTTCTAGCGTGAGGGGACCAATAATCCCTTATCACAAGAAATCACTCGTGTACTGGCCCCAGGGTACTGTGCGCTGCGCTTTGGAGAAGTTTCCTTGTGTTATCACTCGTTTTGCGGTATTGTTCACTGTATAATAATCCTACAATAGTGACCAGGCAAATAACACGAGCATAGTAGAAAGATAATATATCTACCTCAACATTCCACCTCAGCTAATATACCATACACACTAACTACCTCCCCAATGATATTCGCAAAGGTATAATAAACTAAACTATTCAAAAAAAAATGACAGAAAAAAACAATAACAATCCATCAGGATTTTTAGTAAAATTACAGTATGTGTGTATGGTGCTACCCTCCTAACAGCGTTTCAAGGTGGGGGAATATCTAAAATCCTGAACTCCAGACAAAATCCAAGAAGGGAAGAGAAGAAAGAAAAGATATAAAAACCCCTACAAAGGGAATAAAGAGTGGGGAAAGGGTGTGTAACTAAATAAGCGCGGGTATGTACAATGCCCTTCGCCTCTTTTTTCCCGGCCCTTTGGTTCTAGAGTTCGGCTCGGGGGTGGTTCAAGTCGGCCCATGTGTATAGTCCAGCTCGTACTGGTCTTCCCATGAGCATATCGAATCGTTGGGCGACTTCCGAGTAGGCGATTATGAATCTAGTGAAGAGTTAGCAGCTATAACGGAATTTGAAAGATATAGGGAGGCTTACATGTATCTGGGGACGTTGTACCAGCTTTTGATGACAAACAAGAATGTCCTCCAGACGAGGTCAACCTCTTGCCAGAATTCCTCACTCAGAGTTTGACCTTTTGGGAGTTCACCCTGCTTCTCGTCTTCGGGAGCATCGGGAATATTCTTGGACTCCTCGACCTTCTTTTCCTTCTCGGGCTCGCCTTTCGTAGACTTGGTGTCTTCATGTTCCGAGGACTCTGTAGGTCTCCCGCTGCTATGCGCCTCATCCTTCTCATTCAGCATCCGATTGAACCCTTCGAGTGCGCGCAGTGAGTGCGACACCCTGCCGAAAGTATTGAACAGCGCGACCATTTCTGTTCTTCGTAGGACCGGGTTGTCATTGGCATTCTTGCTCTCGTCAAACTCAAAGAGGATTTTCAAGGCGGTTCCGTATCCCTGAGTCTGGACTCTTCCCCAAAGTCGGCACTTGTCACACCCGACGCAGTCCATCAGCCGGCTGACATTTCTAAAGCGGTTTCTAAATTCTTCTTTCAGTCCAACCATCTCATCTCTAAACATCAATGACTCGTCAAAGATCTGTGGGGCGGTGGAGGCGGCGGTATTAGCCAACTTGACGACTTTGGATTTAGTAATGCGATTCTGATAATAGTCGCCCGAGCAGAAGGTATAGGTAGGTAGATAGTTCCTAAGCTTTCCAACGGCACGGGCCAGTAGAGCGTAGTTGAAATAGATGTTCTGAAGACGCTCGGGGTAGTTTTCGAAGCGACTGATGAAACAGCTAAGATTAGGTGACTGCAATCGGATGTTAGCTCAGCCTTTAACCCAGGAATTGGAAATTGTAACTCACCCATTCTCCAGTGGACTGGTTAAGGTAGTCCCAGCAAAGATGCATTGAAATACTAGCGTGCATCCCCGAGATGACTCTATGAAAGACTCGTTTCTCCAAGCACTCATCGTCAACCTCTAGATCGCTAAGATCAAGCTTCCCTTTGTACTGCATAACATTCACAAATCCCATCGCAGCTTGGCTTCCCGGGGCTGCGAATCCTTGAAACCCATTCCCCCCAGCGCCCGCTGAACCCCCGGTGAAACCAAGGGAGCTCTCCCCACGTGGTTTCGAAAAGCAGTTCTCCCGGTAGATCGCCTTCCAAACGTTCGCCGCACCTGCTCCCGCGTACCCAGTGAACCTCTCTGGATTCTCTGTCAAACTGACGTAATCGCCCTTACCGCCTGCCGACTCATCCTCAGGTAAACAGTAATCCCTCTCATCGCACTCGTCCTCCTCAACAACACAGCTCTCCTCGGTCTCCTCGCCCAATGCACCAGCCAATGGAGATGGCTCCTCGGGCTGCCTGGTCGCAGGGTGACTTGCTTTAGGACCTGCTAACTTTCCAAGTTCTTCCGCTCGCCATATTGGGGGAATATCCTTTTCGTCAATTGTCGTTACGGCACACGCGATGTTGCCACACATTCCTTCATCGTCAGACCAGAATGGACATGTTCGGCCAAAGAGATCGAGCCGGTAATAGCCAAAATAGTCCGTTTCTTGGGTTATATCGTTAACAAGTGGGTAAAGCTTCTCGTTTAACTCTTCAATGGTTGAATAAGATGCACATCCGTCGGGTACCAGCTCATTAGGTTTATTCTATAATAATAGAACAATCAGAAAACCAGTGCAAAACAGGAGGAATCGGAATGAGAACCTACAGGGCAGATTGAATACTTCGCATCTACAATTGTAGATACGGATATGATTAGCGCGGCAAACAGCTGTTGTAGATGTTGCACATGCATTGTTTTTGGTGATCTTCGCCGAAGAGTTAAGGTTGTGTAGGACACAAATGATGGATGGCGAAGATGTGACAGTCGAGAATCGCCGCCGGGGAAAACACACTCTATCGATCCTTCAGAAGGCGGGACGAGGGAAGTGAGAAAGCGAGTATATGTAGAGAATAAATTAAAGGGAGCGTAGGCTGAGGAAAGGCCAGATCTACTAAAGGGGTTCGTTCGGTCAGCCAAGGGTCGGAAGACAAATCGAACGAGTCGTACAAGTAGGGCTGCAGCGTTTAAGTAGGATTATGGTGTTTCTCCCATCGAACGACAAGCGGGGCGGGATGAGAAGCACCAAAAGATAAAACCATCGACTCAGAAACGCGCCACTTAAAGGTATTTGAGGTGGTTTCAAAGCTGATTCTGTTCCCGTCCGTCAGCACTGGTATTTTTCCAGTCTTGTCCCGCCGTGCGTGTACCATCTTCCCTTTGATCCCTTTCCTGACCTCCACTTCACTCTCCTATGCAAGCCGAAGGCCACGGTGTCACAGTTCGGGGAGACGTGAAACGAAGCGAGGGGATGATCAAGGACAATAGAGTTAATAGCTAGCAGCCTCAGACATTGTGGCAACTGCAGGAATCCATTCGACAACTTCCGTTGCAGGGCCATGATGCCTTGTCGGTGCAAATTCAAAATCGGAGCATAGGATGTGGGTTATTCACTAAATTAGAATTTCTCCGACGAGATTCCCCGTTACCGCCTGTGTACAAGTTGAAAAAGGGACGTCTCTCCGCATCATGACATACCGGTATCATAAAAAAGTCTACCAGCAGGGGGAATGCGATAATACTGGAAGATGGAGATTCGGCTCCCCTTCGCTCCGCATTATCCCAGCTTCCTGATTTCACCAACTGCACAGTCCAGTATGATACAGGTATCCGGTATGAAGCACGGCGCCCCGACGCGGCGACCAAAATTTTGTATGGCAAATCACCGGTATCTATTCATATCTGATCGCCCACACTGGGTTCAGACTCAGACGATCCGGCACGAGACGGTCCTTGCACGGGCCCACCACCGCAGCATACAATGGATTCTACTAATACCGTATAGGTACGGTAGCCTATGTACCCGGGTGAGGTGGAGGTTACTACCACTCGACCATGAATTTACTGTGGAGCAGAGTACCTCATATACAAGCTGCCCCTGCATTGCCGAGGAATTACAAGCTGATGGTTCAATGCTTTGCTTTAGACTGTCGTGCCAAACACTGCCGTAGCACTCGAGTACGGCTGCACCAAGTTAAGTGTATGGATTGAACCTTATCAGGATTCAACTTATGGGCATTAATTCAAGAAAAACTCTAGAATGGCCAAGTTACAGGTAATGAGCTTTGAGCTCGTGAAACACCTAAAGAAATAAACTCCCATATATACCCTATAAAACCTATCGAGCCCAGAAACAGAAACAACACCAGCGAAGGAAGAGGAAATAAATGAGAGCGAAACGAAATTAGGCAACCCTTTGTCGCTTGAACCCAGGCCCGCCGAACCCATTACTCCGCAACTTCTTCTTTTCCAATTCCTCCTTCATGATTCTCTCTGCTTCACTCATAGGCCGCTTTGGCTGTTCTGAAGCTCCATCCTTCTCATCTTTGTCCTTCTTGCTGCCCTTTCTTCTTTTGGCCGCAGCCGCAAACACATTCTTGGGTTTGTTCGGGGCCATTTTAATGGAGACCTTTTCTGTGGTATTAGGCTTAACCTCCTCAATCGTAGTATCTTTATTCGAATGTTCAGCTGGTGTGGGTGATGCAGACTTCTTCGCACCGAAAGCTAACTTGATCTTTTCACCCTCTTCCCGATTCAGCTCTTTTGGGGTATCATCATTCCCGAGCTTCCCACCTATCTCCGCGTCCCGATTTGCACGTTCAATCATCTCCTTCAGCGCCTTCTGCTCTCGCTCCTCATCGCCACGATCCTGTCGTTCCTTCCTCCGAATAGCCTCTTGCCTCTGCAGTGCCTCCGGAGAATTGTCTACCCAGCTAATCATCAACCCCCTCTCGGCCTCCTCAATTCTGCAAATGCCTTCACGCCCAAGAAACTTGATAAACTCCGAGAGGCTCGTCCATCGCGTAGCGTTCATATGAATGTGTTCCTTATTTGCAATGTATTCCTGATAAAAGTGATTCGCGTTGATTTTTTTTTCGCCGTGTGAAGTACGTAGGAGCATCAAAAAGTCCCGCTGGAACTGGGTGGAGTAATCGGTGATGTGCTTTTTCGCATTTTCGCCTACGACGAGCATTTGCCTGACGTGGGATTCGGACTGTGTGTGACATTTGAAGCCGTTTTCGTCGCGGCATTGTTTCTCACAGACCTGGTGATGTGAGGTGTTAGCAATAACCATCGCAGGGGGTCAAAAGAAGCGGGTAGAAACTGACTTGACAATACCAGCGTAACCGCTGAAGCCCCTTGGACTTCATGCGGTTGCTAAGGTACTTTGTTGACCCTACTTCGGCCTTAGGCATTTCGTTTGTGGTGTTTGTTTACTAGTTGTGGGGGGTTGTAAGGTGGTAGAAGATGGTTGAGCCCGAACTTTCCTTTGCCACTGCTCAATAAGCAGGTTTTGTCACTGCGGATTTACGTTTTTCCGGGGCGGAAAATCTTTCAAGTTCTCCAAACAAAAGCTTCCTAAGATTACTGCGCCGTATAGTATAATACTAGTAACAGTACCAGCAACAGAATACAGCTGCCATGCCGGTACGCTACCCTCTTTCCCGCCGCCAGTGTGAAAATTATTGATCCCTCTCTCCACGGTGCCATATCACCACCGGTGTACCGAGGTTGGGGCCGGTGGGTGCTGGCAGCCCACATTTCCGCAGTTAACCTTACTGTGCGAGTACGGTACGCGTAGCTGTTGGTAGACAACTTCACAAGCCACTTGCTGTTAGGTGCCCCCCACTCAGACGACTGAACTTGAACAAGAAAGTTTCCTGTGCCGGTAGTGATTAATCAAATAAATTATACTAATTACGGTATCATACATCTAACCCCTGCATCAGTCATAAGCACTGCAGTACGGTACTATGGTCAAAACCATCCCGCATTCCAACAAAGGAAATCCACCAAAACATACACCACTACCTCCATCTCCCGTGGTAAACTGGATAAAGTGTTGCGACTGAAAGAGATCGGCCGCTTGTTTCATCACAGAAAATCAACTGGTTAGCACTCATCCGAGTGGGGGGGTGTGTCGGAGTGGCTTGTGAAGTCGTCAATTATTTTGCAGCTGTCCTCCACCCATATGCGGCCGCTCCCGGGACCGAGTTCCCCATCACAGCCAAGCTCTAACCGTGCCAAGGTTCCTGCCCCGATTATGTAAACACCGAGCTTTTCCAAATCTCGCAGCACGTCTACGGCGCCCCTAATAGCTCAACGTCACTTAGCAGCTCAACGTTACTTTCCAGCAGTAACCCAAACAAACACCCGCCCATACTGTTTCAAATGGCTGGGGCTTATTCTCAAGTTGAGAATAGTCATGCACATCCAAAGGAGATCAAGGGCCCTTCAAGTGTTACAAGGGCTTTACTGAGGATGACGGAAGGGGTCCCTTTGGTACATAGCATACTGATTGAGAAGGATTCGCGGAGGATCGGATACTTCATGTGGCAAGTACCAAAGGCGTCTGTTGTCCAAGATATTTGCTGATTTTAATAGTCTGAATTTTGCCTTCATGATCGTTCAAACGTGCTACGGCTTTATGACCGGATCTCTGGGCCTTATATCTGATAGTGTGCATATGTTCTTTGATTGCCTGGCCCTTGGGGTAGGGCTTTGCGCAGCCGTCATGAGCAAGCGGCCACCAAGTATGAGGTATCCGTATGGATTAGGTAAAATGGATACTCTTGCTGGGTTTGCCAACGGAATTTTCCTAATGTAAGAATTAGCCTCAGCAACTGTTTGTGGCATCTTGCTTATATTTGCTGATTTCTGTGGTATAGGTTGATCAGTGTTGAGATTGTGTGGGAGGCCATCGAGCGTTTGCAAGAACCTACTGAGATGGCGCGACTTGGCGAATTAATGATTGTGAGCTCTATGGGATTGGCAATTAATCTCGTCGGTAAGTGATGGTTACTCGCTCCTAGTAGATCTATTCTAAAATACGGAATCTAGGCATTATGGCGTTTGACCACGCACATCATGGGCACGGCCACTCGCACGGTCATTCTCATGGACATGGCCACTCGCACAGTCATTCTCATGGGCATAGCCATCGGCATGAGGATAGTTGTGATCACCTACACGGCCATGATAATCACCACCACCACAATCATGACGGAGAGCCACCAGCAAGTACCCATAACAACCATGCCCATGGACACAATAGCGAGAATATGCACGGTATATTCTTGCACATCTTAGCCGACACTCTTGGATCTGTATCTGTGGTGATTAGTACGGGTTTGATCCACTACAGTGGATGGACTGGATTCGACCCACTTGCTTCTGTATTCATCGCTGTTCTTATATTCGCATCAGCAATTCCCCTGGTAAAATCGTCCGCTAGCAATCTTCTTTTGACAGTTCCTGACAACTCCGAGTACACTCTTCGGGAAACTATTGCTGGTGTGAGCGGGCTGAAAGGCGTTCAAGGATATACAGTGCCTAGATTCTGGGAAGTTGAGGGCGCAATCAGAGGCGTCGTGCATGTTCAAGTCGCTAGAGGTACTGATTCGGATGAAATTAGACGAAGAGTGGAAGAGTGGATTGAAACCGGACTTGGAAAGGCCGCGGAGGTCGTTGTTGTTGTCGAAAGTGGAGATGGCGGCAGCCATTGCTGGTGTGTCAAAGCACGATGATAGGGTTTCGCGGCTCGCGGGGGGACCAGAGTCCTTTTTGCAATTTTTCTGCCAAGTGCCTTCTCGCGAGAGCAAGTTTGCGGGGGTAATTGGAGCTATACAACCCAATAGAGTCAGTACTAGTGTGGGGGTGCTGTATCATAACTATATATAGGAGCCGGTTCAAACCAAGATCGCACAAATTAGACCAATTTATTACTAGGCGGGTGTGCAACTTCAGGACTTGGGCTTTTACTTGCCAATTGCTTGCTCACTTATAACAACAATAAGGTTCACGAGTGTCCGAAAGAGTTTCCCCGATGGATACCTGCAGTGGTGTTGTTTGTCCTGGGCCCGATACGACACAAGTATCACATTGTAAGTTACAGCTGTATGTTGCAATGCCAAAAACAGAAATTCACATCAAAAATTCGAATTCTCCCGGGTAATGGTGTACGCTGCACAAACATAACCTTCGAGTCCCAGCTGGTCCACGAGTGATAGATAATGACCTACCCCGCATTCTCCGGACACACGATAGTTTCACGTTTAGTGGCTACACAGCCAGAGCTCGAGAGCAAGGTCACGCTTCTCACATGGATCCTTTCATGAGAGACCTGATCTTCCAGCTGAATTGAATTATGCCCGTTCAATTCGTGATCCTTTAAGCACGTGTGCGCTGGCCTGGCTTGCAGTACTTGTATCACAGCGACACTTCGTACGGTAGCCGCCCCAAGATAGAGTCCGAATATAATGCTACCACTTGTCAGATCTCTTTCGAGGTAGCGCGAGTCCTATCGCATAAAAAAGTAATTGTGATGCCCCTCTGCGTCGAACCCAATCTAGCCTATGATAGGGCGGGCTCAGAAATGCGAGCTACGCTATCGCTGAGGGGTAGATTGGCTCTCTTTTTTTTTTGATCTGATGACACCTTACAGTTGCTGTACAAATTGATTCTGTAGTTAGTCTTGAAGACCCATCCATCGTAGGGATGTCGGAGAAAGCCGTGATTGGCTGTAAAACAGAAGGGTTTGCGAGTGATGTCAGGTGACGATTCGTGCTTCTTACCCTCTCTCGATTCTTTCTGCGGCGGGGATCCTTGCAGCCCAAAATCAGCCAACTGCCGCACACCTGGCCCCCCATCCTCCCCATCCCACATCCAAGGGTCAATGTCAACTTATCCTAAGCCTCAATCCCTAGCGGTCACTCCCTCGGAACACCCAAATCTTCTAAAACCCCCCCACCCCGCTCTCACACCTCTGCGCCGAATTTTTTCAGATATCGGTAGCCCTAACGCCAGCAACATGTCATCGCCAGGAGAAGAGCTCCCAGACGCGAGAGCATCGGAGCTCGCCACAAAATCACTCGAATACTTGCAATCCGGTCATCAAGATGTAAGCTGTTCCTATTCCTTCAACAGCGATTGCTTACAATGCTTTTTCAGCTCTAATATGCCATTGGAATGAAATTAGGATGCCGTTCGATTTCTCCGCGAAGCCCTATCCCTCGCCCCGAAAAACGCAAACGTCCTTGCAGCCTTCCACAGCTTCCAGAAGGACCAGGCTGTTAACCCCTTGTCAAAGTTTTGTCAGAAATTTGTTGTCGAGGGTGATGTGGCTGCCGGTGAGAATGCACTACGTTTACTCAAGGACCCAAGCTCGAATTTTCAAACCATCACTGCTACGGAATGCATCGAGCTGCTATTGGCGCGCGCGAAAAGTATCCCTTTGCCTATCGGTGGGAAAGTCCTGGGCGAGATATTGCGTGCTAGTGGGGGTGGGAGGGAACACTTAGCGGATTCTGTCGGTGAAAATACAAAGGAGATGTTTGAGACGCTTGCAGAAATCGGGGGAGAAGCTATTGATGGGTTGGTAGTGACTTTGCTCGATCCTGCTGCATGGGAATCGGAAGCGAGGAGGAAAAGATCGATAAAGGATTGTTTCAAGCTGTTTTTGGAAACACTCAATACTGAATCTGGTGAGATCGGTCTGTGGCCTATTCGCTCTATTGCCAGACTGTTAGCTACACATACTACGGAGCTTCGCTCGTTCATTGGCCAGGCCTCTCTGGAGCGGGTCCTTTCCATGCTCGACATTCGATCCTCTGATGACTTGCGCTCTCATGCTACACTTGCTACTGCTAGATTCGTTGAAACAGATGAGAGCACTGCAGGTAGTATGTTGGGAAAGTTCATTTCCTCACGACTAGCTGCCGACTCGGATGACGATCTTCGGATTGCATTCTCTGCTGCTGCCGCTATTTTCCCTCTCGTACCGAAGGTTGTCGCAGGGTTGCTCTTGACGGAAGGATTTATGGAAGAACTCGTACCATCACTTCAGGGTCGGCCTTCGGATGTTGAGCGGGCGGTTTTGGAGATGATGAGCGCTGCTTGTGTCGACAAAGCCTGTCGTGCTGCGATCGCTGTACACTGCGAGGCGTATCTTGAAGCTGTTATTCGGGGCGGCGAAAGCCTCAAAGGCATTGCCTCTACGATTTTGGCAAAAGTTCGTTATGGGAGCGGAGATCCTGGGGTCGCGCCGAGAGGCATCGACGAGCTTGCTGCTGTATTCCGGGAGATGATGCTTAAGGACGATGTTGAATCAAGGAATTCGGCTATGGAAGGATTGGCCTATGCCACTTTGAAGCCATCTGTCAAGGAGTCACTGGCGGAGGACAAGGAATTTTTACAAAGACTTTTAGAGACACTAAAAGATTCGGTTGGGAAGTCGCCTGTCATGTACGGAGGCCTCACAGTAGTAGCCAACCTCACGGGCTATTTGCCGTCATTATCAGAGGAACAAAAGAGGGTTGCTCAACTAAGGAATTACGCAAATTCCACGCCGCAAGCTAAGCTCGAATCTGACCCGGCGGATAAAGATGAGAAAGTTACAATGAGATGCAAAGTCCTTTTAGGAGCGGGCGTCGTCCCCGTCTTGGTAGCTTGCAGTAAGAGGGTATCCCCCAGTGCTGTCACCATTATCTCTAGTATATTTCTGTCACTTTCAAAGAATCAGAAGCATCGGGGACTAGTGGCTCAGCAAGGCGGTGTTAGGTTACTTTTGCAGTTCTGCGCATCGGTCACCGGTGACTCCGAACAGGATCGGAAGGTTAAACTGTCGTCGTCCCATGCGTTAGCCCGAGTGTTGGTCTCTACAAATCCATCCCACGTTTTCGGGTCGCAGCTGCCTGCCGCTTCAGCCGTGAGACCACTCCTAGCCCTACTCGAAACCAACGAAGAGCAGAACGATCTGTTACCTGTTTTTGAATCCCTTCTCGCTCTCACCAATCTCGCTTCAACCGATGATTCAACCCGGGATTTGATTATCCGCGTTGGGTGGTCTAAAATTGAGGAAACTTTGCTTTCGAACAACATCATGGTTCAAAGAGCTTCAATTGAACTACTATGCAACCTCATGGCTTCCCCCACAGGAGTTGCTAAGTTTGCCGACGGTTCTAAAACTGCGAGTAACCGGCTCCACGTGCTACTTGCGCTTGCAGACGCAGAGGACTTAGCGACTCGGAGAGCAGCAGGTGGGGCATTAGCTATGCTGACAGAATGGGACAAGGCCTGTGAAGCAATCATGAGGAGGGAGAAAGGTCTGGACACCCTCCTTGGGATGGCTATTGAGGAAAACGAAGAAATGAGGCACAGGGGTGTTGTTTGTGTTAGGAACTTGGTCTGTCAAAAGCCAGAGTATACAGAAAGATTCCGGAGAAAGGGTGCGATTGATTTGATCAGGGACTCTCTCCGTGGGACTCGAAACCCCGAGGTTCTGCAAGTTGGCGTGGAAGCATTGAAAGCACTTACGGAGGGATAAATTGTTTTTTCTAATGTTCTTCATTTCTCTCTCTTAGACATTATATTGCTCGATGATTGGGGCTCGGGGCTGATTAGATTATGGGTGGGTGGCATTAGATTGTTGGGGGTTGCATCAGGCGGAGGGGGCGTGTGGTTTTGTGGAATTTTTGTTTGTTTTTCTCCTCATTTCTTGATAATATTATGATATGACGCCCTTTCCCATTTGTCCTCAGCATGCTCTGTAGTCGGGGACAGCTGTTTGTGCTGTATGGAGCGGTTATGGGTACGGATAGTTGTCACGGAAGTCGGGCGGGGGTTTGTCCTTACTTGTGTTACCTTTTTATCGTCTTGCTCAAATGCAAATTGGCACTCCAACTCCCCCTTAATATTGTAGAGAGCTGTGTGTCCTTGGCCGGTTTTTAGAGAAATACATGTCACAGCGGTGGCACTTAATACAGTACTCGTACTAGTGTGACAATATCTGTCCAACAGCGTCGACTCACAGCACATCACTCCCGCCAAGACCCTTACATAAAGCAGATGTGTTTAGCAGCAGGCTGTTGCCCTTTTACAATGTCACCTCCCAGGAAGCTACCTCGAGTTCTTAACACTAGGCCTCAGGGTTCGAGCTCAATAAACATAACTCCACAATTACCACCTCCCCCACTACTATTTTCCCCAGGGGCTCCAACCACAGTTATTACCACCATCGCATCGCATCTCAACTCTCTCAACTCCCGAATCAATGGAAGAACTTCCTACCCTATCTGCCCCTCAGAAAATTTCCGTGGCGATCAGTCCTATTGCCCTAGTCACTACGGAATGCATTTCCGTCACCTCGGCCATGCGCAAGAATGCGCGGTGGGCCCAGAGCTCCGTATCTGTCATCCTGGGAGGCGGAGGGGGTAATATTGTCTCTGGGGGATCTGGGAGTGCGACTGGGAGCGGGTTGAGCACTCCTGTTCCTGGAAGCCCTGCTAGGGGGTTGCAGAGACGGAAATTGGGCGGTGAGGAGGTGGGGTTGGATATTGGGCTGACAAACAGGTGGGGATTGAGGGGGAAGAGGGGGAAGAGCATTCAGGTTCGTGCATTCTGGCCTGACCGTCGGGGAAGGGATGAATTGACCTTCTTTTTCTTTCCCATTATTTAGGATAACCCTCTCATGGCAGCCTTCGCAAAATTAAGGAGTGATTTACAGGATTGCAAAGGTAGTAGAAGCTCTGGTTTGTTTGTTTGGTATTGGCAGGGTTGACGTTTAGGGGGCGATGTCTAGATATTAGGAAATTCGATACTCCTTCACTTCTACATCCCTTTTTACAGGTTATCCGGTCTTCGTCGACATCAGGACCTATTACCTCGCTTGCTCTAATTGCCGTGACAAAGTTCTTTGCGTACGGTTTGATCAATCGTGACTCTCCCCGGCTCTCGCTAGCAATGCAGCTCCTATCGTCAGCAATCACCCACTGCCGCTTTGAAGCTTCCGATTCAGCCCAAGACGAGGTCGTGCTACTACGGATTTTGAAACTCATGGAGATGATGATTTCGGGACCGGGGGGGGAGTTGCTCGGTGACGAGAGCGTCTGCGAAATGATGGAGACCGGACTGAGCATGTGTTGCCAGATGCGGCTATCCGAGATGCTGAGACGATCGGCGGAGATGTCCATGGTGTTTATGTGCCAAGTTGTGTTTGAGCGACTGAAGCACTTGGAGATCGAGGCGGATGTCCTTGGCGGCGACCTAGAAGCGAATTCGAAAGACGAGATGGAGAGCGTTAAGATGGAGCCTTCGGTGAACGGTGATACTTCTTCGCAAGCGGGCGAACCTAGGTCTTCTCAATCTTCGGAAAAAAGCAGGGATGCACCCACACCCTCAATCGCGCCCGCGGGAGCTACTGGGGGGGACCAAGTTGCGGTCACCGAGGAGGAACAGGAGGTTAAGCCTTACTCTCTGCCATCAATACGAGAGCTGCTGAGAGTGCTGGTGGAACTACTAGATCCGCACAATAAGGCTCACACAGACACTATGAGGGTAATGGCAATGAGAATAATTGACGTTGCGTTTGAGGTTGCTGGGCCTTCTATTGCTAAACACCCCAGCCTTGCAAACCTGGCGAAGGATGACCTTTGCAGATATCTTTTTCAGCTAGTAAGGTCAGATACCATGACTATACTGCAAGAGTCCTTGAGGGTTACCGGAACCCTCCTGGCCACGACTAGAGGTGTACTGAAGCTGCAGCAAGAGCTCTTTTTGTCATATGTTATCGCTTGCCTGCATCCTAAAGTTGATATTCCGAGGGAACCGGGGATAGATCCAATGCTCTATGAGGGGGTCTACCAGCCACCCAGCAGTGGCAGATCCACACCGGTGCCTGTGAAAGAAAGACAGAAGCTTGGTATGGAGGGAGGGTCTAGGAGACCTGACGCTAGGGAGGCTATGGTTGAGAGTGTAGGGGCTTTGGCTAGGATACCAAGCTTTATGGTGGAGCTATACGTCAACTATGACTGTGAGGTCGACAGAAGTGGCCTTTGTGAGGATGTTGTTGGCTTCCTATCTAGGGTAGAATATGTCCTTACTCAGCAGGTGAAGGATTTTTTATTGACTGTTTGTATAGAATGCCTTCCCTGACTCTGCGACCTGGAGCACAACGAATGTTCCCCCGCTTTGTTTGGACGCCTTGCTCGGTTATATTGGTTTCATCTCAGAACGTCTTAATAATGAGCCAGTGACCAAGGGGTACCCCGATCCGGAAGAACTTCAGAAGCAGCGAGCACGAAAACAGATCATCATCAATGGGGCTAATAAGTTCAATGAAGATCCTAAAAAGGGAATTCAGTATCTTGTCGCAGAAAATATCATTGACAGGGCTGACAACCCAGACTCAATTGCTCGATTCCTCAAAGGCACGTCGCGAATAAACAAGAAGCTGCTTGGAGAGTATCTTTCTAAGAAGTCTAACCTGGATATCCTCACGGTTTTTATGGAAATGTTCGACTTTTCCAGCAAACGTGTTGATGAGGCGTTGAGAGACATGCTTGAGACATTCCGCTTACCTGGTGAATCTGCGTTGATCGAACGTATCGTCACTGTTTTCTCGGAGAAATACTGCTCTGGCGTCAAGCCAGACGACGTCGAGGACAAGGATGCGGTTTTCGTATTGAGCTACGCTATTATTATGCTTAACACGGATCAACATAACCCTAATGTAAAGGTTAGCTAAGTAGTTGACTATTTATGGGATAGTGGGAATCAATTGCTGACTTGATACAGTCCCAAGCACGGATGAAATATGAGGATTTTGCCCGGAATCTCAGAGGTGTTAATGGCGGCAAGAACTTTGAGCCAGCATACCTGCAAGCTATTTTTGATACTATCAAGAACAACGAGATTATCTTGCCAGAAGAGCACGATAATAAGCATGCGTTCGACTATGCTTGGAGAGAGCTGCTGCTCAAGACAATGTCGGCGGGAGACCTGGTGATTTGCGATACTAATATCTACGATGCAGACATGTTTGCGGCTACCTGGAAACCTATAGTCGCAACACTCAGTTACGTGTTCTTGTCTGCCACTGATGATGCCGTGTTCTCAAGAGTCATCGCTGGATTTGATCAGTGTGCTAGAATCGCTGCGAAATATGGGTTGACTGAAGCTCTGGATCATATAGTCCGCTGCTTGAGCACCATTAGCACCCTCTCGACTGAAACGCCTCCCAGCACCGCACTCAATACTGAAATTCAGGTCAATAACAATAGTGTCATGGTTTCGGAGTTGGCAGTGAAATTCGGAAGGGATTTCAAGGCACAGCTGGCAACAGTTGTTTTGTTTCGGGTTGTTACAAGCAATGAGAAGGTTTTGAAGGAAGGATGGAAACAGGTTTGCCAGCTTGGGATCTGCTATTATAGCCTATTTTCTAATTATGATATAGATTGTCCGCATATGGCTAAATCTATTTGTGAACTCCTTGATTCCGCCGTTCTTTTCACAGTCCGAGAGTGGATTGGATATTCCCTCAATCCCATTACAAACGCCTTCTGTCGTCATAGAGAGAAATCAGACTTCAAAGGAAGCTGGTCTCTTCTCTGCGCTTTCCTCATATCTTTCTAGTTACGCAAGCGATGAGCCCCCAGAACCCTCAGATGAGGAACTGGACAGCACCTTGTGCACTGTGGACTGTATTAATGCGTGCTATCTTGGGGACATATTTGCAAATATAATGTATAACTCCTGTGATGACTCTGTTGAGGTTTAATATTGACGTGCCTTAGGCAGCTCGATGCGACAAGCTTGGGATCTCTGGTTACCGCACTTCTCTCACAGCTCCCGAATTTCGATGAGGATGAGGATGATGGTGCTAATATTGTAATCATTAAGCCCGATTACCCACCACAGCCTCCCAATGAATCTAATCCTGCTAAGAAAGGGCCGGTATATGATCCAGCTGTGGTATATGTGCTAGAGTTAGCAACCTGCTTGGTGCTGAGGGATGAGGAGACGGTGGCCGAACATGGAAAAATACTGGCCGAGACATTAACAAACATTGTTCGAAATGCAGGGCTCACGCATCAAATTGTTGTTTCAAGGGTTATTTACTACTTGTTTTCCCACTTACAAGCTAGCCACGACAGGTCGTTCCTCAATGTTCCTGTCCTGCTGCACTCTATTGCGACTCTGGATAAAGGTCTACTGGCTAAATCAGCTTCACCGGTTGTCAAGGGGATATCAAAATGTGTGAAGAGTGCTTCCTCTTCGCTCAAGACGGAAATGGTCAATTCACCGGATTTCTGGGTTCTTCTGAGGATACTCCTGCCCAATTCTGATGCCTCGGCAGAGGCCTTTAGTATTATGGAGCTTATCACCTCGGAGCCGCCTTATGTCACTTCAGATAACTATGTTCCGGTTGTCTCCCTTCTCAACGATTTTGCGTCTGCGGGTAGCGTCGGATCTATTTTCGAACAAAAACAAGATAAATTAACTAAACGGGGAAAGGCAAAAAAGATCGTTAACAGGCCGTAAGTTGTTGGCAAGGCTTGCTAGCCGCTGAGAGCTAACGGGGTCTAGGGATGCCGCGATCGTGGCACGTGGCTCTAAAGCTGTGCTCATGGTTTACCAGCTCACCCCTAGGGTTCCGAACCTGATTAAACAATCTCACTTGGAGAAGAAAGAAGGTTTGTTATGTCTTCCCTCACCTTACTAACCTAGTTTCTAATTGGGGAGCAGCATGGACTACCTACTGGAGCCCGATACTTGAATCTCTTAGTACTCAATGTATCAACCCGTGTCGCAAGATCCGCAACCAAGCCTTTTCATCACTCCAACCTTCTCTGCTTTCCCCAGATCTCACATCAGATGACCACCATGAGTGGACAGCAATATTTGGAGATGTTTTGTTTCCTCTGATAAATAGGCTTTTGAAGCCGGAAGTATTCCAATCCGACCCTAGGGGAATGAGCGACACAAGGGTGCAAGCGGCCACGCTGTTGTGCAAGGTGTTCTTGCATTATCTTGTCATGCTTTCCGAATGGGACGGAATGCTGGACCTGTGGCTAAAAATCCTCGATATTATGGATAGACTTATGAATAGTGGACAAGGAGACCACTTGGTAAGACCAATATCTTAATACCCTTCTTGGGACTTATTTTAACGCTATCTGTAGGAGGAAGCGGTACCAGAAAGTCTCAAAAATATTCTACTTGTCATGGCTAGTGGAAAATACCTGGTTCCTCCGGAGGAAGATGAGAAGAACGCGGAACTGTGGAAACTTACTTGGAAGAGACTAGAAAGGTTTTTACCAGATTTGCATGAAGAGCTCTTCCACGCACCATCCCAACCTCCGGAGTTAGATGATGCGGCGACAAAAATGGATGGGAAGAAAGCAGAAGAGGGAAGGGAAGAGGCCAAGCCCCGATCATCAGAGGAAGCTAAGACCGCTGTTGTGGCGACGCTCGAAGATATAGATTAGACCACGATTATAAAAGTGGAAGGAGGCTTTCTATTTATTTATCATATTTGAGGGGTTTGGATATGGGTCTCTTATTACGATAGTTTGGTTCTTTCTTTTCCTCTTCCTGCCCTTTCTTTCCTTTTCTTTCTTGTAATACTATCATAGTTACCTTTTGTGTCGTCCACTGGGAAGTGGGTTCCTCTTTTTTTTCCAGCCTGGTTAGCATGGCCTCAGGACGCTCGGGTTCGCATAAATACCGATACGTGTCATGTTGGTGAGGAAGACACCTTGGATAGTACCGGTATTTATGCTCGAGATACCGGTGCTTGTATGATATATTTCGGGAACGCGGAGAAAGACATCCGTGGGGTCAGTGGATATTCGTACCAAATTGCTTGAAGCAGCGAAACAAAAAGACAGATGTCCACTGTGGTAGCACTTTCCGCATCACCCCTACTCCTGTTTTTTTTTCTTTTTCCCTTTTTTCCTTTTTTCCCCTCTGACTTCGCCCCAAGGCAAACGCTTCCGTGTGAAGTGATCGACTCATCTTGCTAAAGACCACGCTGTCCACACCTCAAAAGCCAATACAATCCATACAAACTCATAGCTTTTCTCCCCTTCATAAACCTGCGTGCTCCTCCTCCCTCCTACCCATGAATCGGCTCAAAAACCTCCAGTACTCTTAGCGCATCCATCTCCTAAGCATTTATTCGCATATACTTTTTTATCCCTAAAATATATAAACACATAATGAACTCGGGCGCGTCTCCCGAGTCTTCTTTTGTCACAACTCCCTTCGCGGAATGCGATGCAGATTTTTTCGGATTCTCTACAGTTAGCGATTACGCTCCGTCGGGGTTAGAGGAAATCGATTTACTTGGGCTCGAGCCTCTGTCAGACTCACCTGTTGAACTAAGGGACTCTTCGCCCTCTGCGTCACCTAAGCCCGAGCCTGAGAAGGAGAAGAAGCCAACTAAGAAGCGGAAATCATGGGGTCAGGAACTACCAACTCCTACAACCAACCTCCCTCCAAGGTTAGTTGGGGCTCTTTGCATCATGTCTACTCGGATGTGTCCATAAAAATCGGAAAACATAGCCCCCGCCTCTGGAGAGGTCTGTACGGGATCAGCAGAAATAGTTTTCCGATTTTTACTGACACCTACCTGACTATGATTCGCGTGACTGCGCATCCTTTTCTTCAGGACCTATGCTAATACCCTGCATAGAAAGCGTGCAAAGACTGCCGCTGAGAAAGAACAGCGCCGAATCGAGCGCGTTCTGAGAAATCGCGCAGCTGCTCAGGCATCTAGGGAAAGGAGAAGGATGGAGATGGAGGAGCTTGAAGATGAGAAGGCTATTCTGGAAAAGGATAATAGCGATCTCAAGACTCGGTTGTCGACTATTGAGGAGGAGAATGCATCTCTTGCCAAACGTTTAGAGGAGATGCAGCGACAACTCAAGTCTTTTGAGGATTCCATCAAGGCGTTCACAAGCATGGGTGGCAATATGGTCGGCCGCCCTGCTCCTTCATTCCAGATGTTTCCAAACGATGTTACCCTCGATCTCTCCTCTATCATCCCTACTTCAACCACGTCAACTCCTAAGCCCCCTGTGGGGTCTAATGAAGCTCTCGGTACGACACATCAATCTGCTGCATTGGTGTGTGACCTGCAGTGTCTATCGGTAGCTTTAAACCCACAGGATCCACCAGCGGAGGTGGCAGCAATTTGGCTGTTGCAATGTGTGCTTTTGGAGACGATGGCCTCGACTCTTTATTCGATTCAGATTCCTTTCCTTCAACTGTTCTTGAATCTCAAGAGCGGGACGCCCATTCCGACTTCGGATTTGATGCGCTATTTTCCCTTGATATGTTGGTTGGTCACCGCCAAACCAACTCGACAACTCTTTCAGCGACTGCTTAAATGCAGCCCGGCTTTGGCGCTCCTTCCTCAGGATGCGACGGGCCGAGCTATGTTGGTGCAGATGGCTCAGAGTGCGTCGGGACAGTTTGGCCAAGGAACGACCGATGAGGATGAGGGTGAGGGTGGCGACGCGTTGAATGCGGTGAGCGAATGCCGGCGGATCGTGAAGGAGTTGCGGTCCACAGTGGTCATGGGCGACTTGTGCTTGAACAAAATGGATGGTACCATAGATTATGATTCTCACGCTTTCGTTTTCAATAGGAAACCGGGTGACAAGGAGGGTTAATTATTTCTCTTGACTATTTTCTTTATTTTTTCTTTTTCCTTTTCCACCGGTTGGAAGGAAAAAAAGGTGGCAGTACTCAAGGACAAACACCCCTCCCTCTATCGCCTCTCACAGTGGGGTATCTGGGGCTTTTTATAAGGTTGTTTTGAGCTTTTCTGTTTTCCTTGGGGGAGGTTTTTTTTCCTTTTTTCTTTCTTTTCAATCAAGGTATGGTAGTAACATTATGATACCATTTTGGAATTAAATCTATGCTGTAGTGGTCTGGTGATGAGTACTTTTTTACGCTAGGATTAATGGGGAGGTTACTGTCATTTACTTGCGCATGGCGCTATGTTGGTGGAACATCTCACTACCATATTACCGAAGTCTATTGAGCCCAACTTATCATCAGGTCTACTGCACTATCATACTCGAGTACCCTTTTCCCTTCCGTATTGGTGTGTGTGAAGTAGCAATTATCATGGGCGCCGAACAAACCACGATGCAACCACCCATCGGAACCACTGCCTGCCGGCGTCTGTGCTGTTGGAAGGCTGCTGCTAGTGGGCCCTTGCCGTTGGTTATGGGTATGCCGGTAGATCAATTCTTGGGGAACCTGGTATAACTGGGCGCACCGGCGGCTCAACTCGAAGTGATTTAACACAGAACTGTCCTACCCGATCGTAGCAGAACCCTATTAGACTACGGTAAGGTGCCCAGTCAGTGGGCGGTCACGGATGCTCACTCGACCGGTCTGTAGAAGTTCGTGTTCCTGGAATTGGAGTGCCACTAGTTAGTTGGTGGGAGGGGGGACGTGTGCTCGGAAACCATGGTGCTGGTGCGAGGTGGACAACCAGGAGAGCGTGAATATAATTGGGTTTAGAGTTGTGTCTATTTTTTCTTTTGGGGTTGGGGTGATAGGGTGTGGTACGGGTTACTACGGGATAGACGGACTGGGTCTGGACGAAATGCTGCGAGCAAGGGATGTAAATTCAAGGCAGGTTGGCTGTATGATACTCTTTTAGTTACTAAGCCAAGAATATAATAATAATAATATTATTATTATGATATATAGATATCGAACCTACAGTATCATAATTTCATAACCTTTCGGTGCGTATTTTGTTCTCCGATTTCCGAAGACTAGGAGCATTAGTAGATTAAAGGTGTGTGGTGTGGTTTTGGTCAATCGATCATTTCCTCGAGTGGTGGTACAGTACTTGTATCGTACTCGTAACTATCCCCCTGTTGAGCTCAACACAGACGAATGGATACGGGGCCTCGTTCCTACGTAGTTTAGTAGCGACAGGCTGGACCTGGTTTGGTGATACCGGAAGGGTAGCTAAAAGAACCCTTGCCAATCAAGCTGTGGAATGCTATTGTTCTGGGTGATCATGCAACTGATTAGATAATGCTTAAATCCTGCATGACGTCTACTCGAGTTGAGCCCAAACGTGCGGCGGTGTCCTCTCTACTGCGCTAGTAAATAGTTGGAAATACCCATATTAAATTTTGGAGTCGCCCTTCCGTACAAACCATGCCAGAGCACGCCAAGAAATGCGGCTCTGATATTCGAACTGGTATGGACTTTAGCAAACTAGCTAATCTAGTGGGCTGGTGACTGCCTACTATCCCTTCGCCTGTATTTGTCGCTTTTTAGTTGCCTAGAATAGTCCGAGATTAGGAATAAGTTCAAGTGTTGCAACGGCGGGGATGTTTTCTGCTGGTCACAGCAAGAGCTCGTTGGCTATACTACCTTTGGTAAAGATCTGAGGCTAACCTACTCGAGTATGCCATTAACCACGCTAAAGAGCTGCGAAATCTGCACACAGATTAGGGGATACTCATGCCCCACGATTTGCACCGGTTGATATAGACTACGTAGATGCCAGATTGCATACCGCATAGGTAACTATTTTTGAGGCGAGGGATTGGCCGGGGCTCTATAGTTGATATCATAGAAGGTTTCTTTCTTTTCTTACTTTCTTTCCTTAGCTTTTTATATGGGGTTGCATATTGTGGAAAGGTGGTAGGTTACTTGGTTTTATGGCTTTTTGGGTTAGTTAGAGAGCCTATTCGGTATAGGCATAATAAAGGAAACGTTGGAAATATGAGGACAGCACTGCATATTAGAGCCTTTGCGCATCAAGCAATGTATCATATCTAGAATTGCGCCTAAAAGTCCATGTGAATAAACAAACGGTTGGAAGGGCCAGAGATCACAAGACACCTTTCCTTTGCCCAGCTCTTCGAAGCCCAGTTGCGCAAAGGCTCTGTCGGCTGAAGTGCAAGGTTGGGTATTGGCGGCTCCCGTGGATACACAGACAATAATCGAATGGTTGATTGCACAAGCCTCATTGCTGTGGACAAGGTCACTTGCTCGAGTATCATAGAGTTATGACAAGTGTAGGGGGCAAACAGGGCAGCGGTTAGAGTTTATACACCCGGGTATGGTAATAAAGGGCGGAAAACTTTCAGTGGCGAAACAAGGATAGAAGGGCTGATCTATGCTGGTCGATCAGGGGGGAGTGGAAAAGATGGGGGTGTTATAGGATGCTATTAACCTAGAGCAATAGTGATGTGGCTCCTGCTGTATTATATATCTATGAGTTTTGTTAAGAATCTGATAGTATCAAGCCAAATTGAGACTAAGGGGGCGGAATCTGGGCTTTTGGGATAGTTCTTCCAAGAGACTTGTATAAATGCATAGGTTCAACTGCATACTGGCAATTTCATTATCATCTAGATATTGTCTAAATGGTCAGGTATCATACTAAGATACTTATTCCTTCAGTCTGGATTTGAGGTGTCTGCCAAGGCAAGAATTTTTCCACTGTTGCAACCTGTTTTCTCACTACCGTACCCCACCAGATCTTGCTGATATTTTTTTCCACCCTTTATGACCATACCCGAGTATACGGCAGGCAAGGATGGGAGATGAAAGAGGAGAGGCCATGATATATCATAATACATGTATGATAATATCATACCCTCATTGGTGCGCAGCCACTTTCAAATGGTGAGGTGCTCATTAGCCACTCTCTTGGCATTGATGGGGCGCAACTCCCGTTCCTAGACATGCGCATACCTTTTGAACTCTATGGACTGCAGACATCCAAGTACTGCGCCGTGAGCAGGCGGAAACCGAAGCATGCCATACCGGTGGTAGAGACGGGAAAAATAAAATAAAAACGAAATTGTAGTCAAGTTACGTAGAGTGCCTCGGCGCGTCACCGTCACTTTCGTTCCCGACCCACTTTCGCAACGAGCTTCCTCTCCCCCTTCTACCCTACCCTACCCCTACCCATCTCAAAACCAACCAACATACCCACTTCCCCTTCGAGGCTCTTATCTCCTCTCGATTCAGATATCATACATCAATCCTTCCACCCCTCCCCCACTCTACCCCACCACACTACCCTCACCCATCTCTCCCTCCGTCCTCCTCCGTAACAGCCGCAGCCATTATACCAATGTCCACGGCTACAACACCAAGCCCCAGGGGCGAGAAACCCGTTTCGTCCTTCTTGACGGAGAATCCCGTCACTTCTCTGCTGTCATCGCTCTCCCAGTCATTCTATGAACGTCGGGCGACCCTGGGCCTGAAAAACCCGGGTGCCGTCGAGAATGTCTCCCGTGAGGTCCAGAAAGATGTGTTCCTCAATAATTATATGTTCACGGGAATGAGGGCGGACTTTTCAAAGAGCTTCTCGATGGATCCTATATTCCAGACTTCGCATGCCTTCACCATGGGCGCTCAGGGGATCCCACCCTATACTTTTGCTGCCATCTTTGGGACTAATAAGGTTCGTCTGATTCAGTCCTTTTTGACAATTTTTTGCATGCTTGAATTATTTTTTGTTTGGATCGTTATTCGTCGGTTGTGAAGTGAAAAAAACTTTTTGGAGAAACTTCGGTGGTAGCAGTAGGAGCAGTAAAGATTTTTCACATTTACTAACGCGGAACAGACATTCCTTCAAGCCAACCTCGACAATGAAGGACAATTGGCGGGCCGTTTCAATTACCGCTGGTCACCCGAACTCACCAGCAAATTCAATGTTCAATTGGCGCCTCTAAGTCAACCCTCCCAGTCGGTTTTTACGATGGATACAGATTACTCCGGTGCAGACTTCTCCGCTGGTATCAAGACTTTCAACCCCTCATTGCTGGAAGGCACCCTCACAGGTATCTTCATCGGCTCATATCTCCAGTCCCTGACCCCCAACTTCTCCCTCGGCGTAGAATCTGTGTGGCAGCGTTCTACGGCTTCCCTAGGCCCGGAAACAGCCCTGTCATACGTTGCCCGATACGCTACCAAGGAGTGGATTGCCTCGGCACAATTGCAGGACGGTGGAGCGCTGCAGGCAACATACTGGCGCAGAATCGCCGAGAGGGTGGAGGCAGGAGTGGACTGCCAGCTTTCACTTGCTGGAGGAATGGCTAGGGATGGTGGAGGTGGTATGATGGGTGGTAGCATGAAGAAGGAGGGTGTCACCACCTTGGGCGCTAAATACGACTTCAGAATGTCGACTTTTAGAGCTCAGGTGGATACTCAGGGAAAATTGGCCTGTATGCTGGAAAAGAGAGTTGCGCCGGCTGTCACCCTGACGTTCGTAGGTGATGTGGACCACTTTAAGGTATATTATATTCTACAGAATATCCTTCTTTCCATATCTCTAACCAATAGAAACAGAATCAGGCAAAACTCGGCATCTCAGTCTCCATCGAATCCGCCACAGAAGCCATCCAAGAAATGCAAGAAAAGGCATCGCAATCGGGCACCGGGCCAACCCCTCTATCTGTTCCTTTCTAGATTTCTCTTTTTCCCCACTACTGGGAAAAATAAAAAATTTATCCCTTTAGTTCTCCCGTCTGTCTGTCTCATAATACTGGATTCACTTTGGGCGTCCCTGGTTAATTTATAGGTGGAATGGTGAGAGAGAGATCAAAAATGTTTTTGCTTGGGATGCAGTGTGTGGGTAGTCGTGTAGCGGTAGCTGGGGGTAGGAGGTTTGTTTTGATATATTATATATTTCCCTTTTTCTCTCTCGGAGGTGGGGGAGGCTCTTCTTTCCTTTCCTTTCCTTTCGTTTTCTCCGTGTGCGGAAATGAGGGGGCTTGTCTCCCCAGAAATTTCGAGAAAGGCAAAAGCAAAAGCAAAAAGCGGAACTGGAGATTTATCAAGTTAGAGGCGGGGTGGAGTTGATGTGAGATTTGGAGGTGTTGGTGATGGTGAACGCTATTCGCTGTGCTGTATTGCGCTTACTGTGCTGTTTCCATGGACGGGCATTGTTTTGCTTTGCTTGCATTGCTTACATTGGCATGTTGATTTGTTTTCTTGTGATTGGGGTTTTATTCTTTCTTTATTTCTATATATTCTACTCTACTCTACTCTCGTGTGATATACTGGACGGACTGGCTGATGGATGGATGGGTGGATATGGGGTTCGTGAAAAGGCCACTTATCGCTGGCTTGGGTTCAATTTTCTACTACTACTATTGCTATTGATGGTAGTAGTAAACCCAGAGTTCTATTGTACATAGCATAACAAAAACACGGCCAACCCTTTAAACTCCCCCTTCCTATCTCATCTCATTTACTCCTTCCCCTTGCCGACACCAACATACTCTAGCCCATCCAACAGTGCCTGCCGGTTCTCGCGAACCCACTGCAATAGCTCGTCCTTGCCTTTGTGCGGGTTATCGAGTTGGTGTTCGAGGGACCTCTCAATTGTAGACTTCATCCAAGGTCCTGTGGCGAGTGCGTATTCTGTCGCTATGTCTTTGCCCTGGTCACCCCAGCTATTAGTCACTGCCCCACTATCGTGGGAAGAAAGGGGGGGGGGATACATTCAACAAGCTCTTAACTTTAAAGGCCTCTTCTAAGCCTTTCGCCGCAATGGCTTCTAGAAAAGTCTGGTATTTATCCATTACTCTTCTTACCCCTTCCTCATAATCACTGGTGTTTTTCTTCTTCAGGTCCACGAGTTCAAACATCAAGCAGGCGCCAACTTGACTCTTCCAGTCAGCGCCCAAAGCGCGCATCTCCAGGCCTGCTCTGCCTCTACCCCAGTTCTTCAAACCGGCGGCCATGTTCTGGATGGCCTCGTAGTTTGCGAATGCCTTCGATATTGTCCCGGTAATGATATTGGGAGACTTTAATCCTTCTTTTATGGCTGTGGCAGCGGCGGGCGTGTTCTTCTTGTCGGCTGGGAACACGGGTTGAGTTTTCCAGGGGCTCATGGCGGCGATGAGCCACGCGAGGTACTTTTCGTTATTGGTCGTCAGGAGCTTGGAAATGTGTGGGTGTGAAGGGGTGTATCCGAGGAGTGGGTAGCGCACTATATCCGCGGCGATCTTCATATCTTGCACAGGGAGGGTGGGGGCGTCTTGAACCGGTGGGGAGAATATCTCGTTGTAGAGGTCTAGTTCGTCGATTAGGCTTAGGGAAGCATGGGGATTGCGGCCTTTGAGCATTTTTTCGATCTCAGTGCCAATGCGCTCGCGGGAGATTTTGGTTCTGAGGGCGGACTGAACAGGGGAGGGGGAGTTAGTTGGTGTGAGTGATAATCTGTGTCTGCAGGGAGGAGGGGTTGCGTGCCTTGATTTCCGGGAGTTTCATGGCGGCCTTGGCTTCGGGAACTATGGTGAAGTCGAGGCGTGAGGCAAAACGGATTAAGCGGAGGACTCGGAGGGGGTCGTCGGCAAAGGTTTCTTTCGGGGGTAGTGGGGTGCGGATTATGCGGGCGGCCAGGTCCTGTAGGCCGAGGCCTGTGAAGTCCTCCACTAGTTCAGTGTGTAGGTTGTAAAAGAGGGCGTTGATGGTGCTGTCGCGGCGGAGGGCATCTTTTTCTGGGGTTCCGAATTCCTAAGGCCGCGGTTAATATTTCCCATATAACAGTTGAAGACAAAGTGGAATAAACCATATGCGGAATCCGGCTATCTTCAGAATACGTCTCACTTCTCAGATTGACAAAGTCGATATCCAGTCCCAGGATCTTCGTAGTAGCAGTCTCTAAATGCTTAGACTTCTCGGGATTGCTCTCGATCTTGTTCACATTGCGGGGTTCAAAGCCGTATTTCTCCATGTTTGCACTGATGTACTCCGAGAGCCGAGTTGCGAAATTGTACCCGCTCATATTGTTTATTCCTACGTCGATGTCCACGCTTCGGGTACCCAGGAGCTTGTCACGGACCCAGCCACCGGTGAAGCGTAAAACTAGGCGGTCATCCTCGGGCTTATCTTTGTCGATTTCTTGCGCAGCGTCGATAAGGAGCTTGCATACGGCGGCTTCCTCGGGCGAGAGGGCTAGGGTGCGCGAAGTAGTGGGGGTAGTGGGAGTTGTCATTGTGCTATATTTATTTGAAGCGTTGGTTGGGGAGAGAGAGGATGTGGTGGTAGTGGTAGTGGTTGAGATGAGTCGTCTGCGCTTCTGATTGGGGTTGTTTGCCGGGGATGGAGAGCGAGCGTGGGCCCCGGGCATTAATACTCGTCGAGAGAGAACTCTCGGAGAAAGTAGAAATTGTGACCTTAGGAGCGGTGGAAGCCCGAGTTTGGCTTGACTCATTATTCGGTGAATGGGTCGTAGGAGGTTCTTTTTGTGTGGGCTGCTATGGGAGGTTCATTGTTTCTGGTTGTGGGGAGAGAAGAGAGTGGGAGGCTCTCGGGCTTGTGGGAAGGTTTAATTAAGCCCCACCAGTACGGGGATAGATATAACAGTCACGTGGGTCTGATAAGAAAGATTTGGCCCTTTCTCACCAAATCTCTTATCAGACCCACGTGACTGTTATATCTATCGGCCGCATTCGTAGCGCACAGTACCCTGGGCCATTACACGAGTGATTTCTTGTGATAAGGGATTATTGGTCCCTAAGTTGTAGGGTTGCTGGTTCCGGATGTGCAGCCAAAGTAGTAAGCGTATCATATAACAGAGGGGCACCGTAATGGAACTACGGCTTATTGCAACCCCGTTCAGGGCATTGCATTCAAACTGGGTAGCTAGTAAACTTGACACTCACTGATACTAAGTGCTAGAGAAATTTCATGATAGAAGCGAATCAACAGCACGAACCCCGGAACCACAGAAAAAACTAATCTATGGCCTACTATGAACATTTCAATTATAGCCCACATTCACTGAGCCATATTTAAAGCCTATATTTAGCAAAACTGGTATGATACTAGTTATCTTAGAATAAAACCAAATCCTAGCGAACTCATGCTCATTCCAAGATGGCAAAGTCTGAAATACCTAGCCTTAAGCCAATCTACCGAAACCTTTCTTACATTACTAGTTGTATGGTACTATCGCCATCACAAGCTAGGATGTGTGTGTCTGTGCCACCCTAGCGCGTGCCTTGCCGATAGCTTTGAGCCAGGCCAGGAAAAGCATGCTGATGGAACTGCCCTAGCCTTTCGGCATCGAAACCCTGCGATCTGCTAGCGATGCCCCCCATAGCGAGAGAGAGCAGCTGCGTGTTTCACCTATAGAGAAGTCTTTTACATTAGAGATTCCACCAATCAAAACCAATTAAAACATGGGCCCTGTTTTGCTAATTATCCTCCCAGGCACTGCTAGGGGCGGCGTGCGAGAGCTCCCATCCAAGGAGCTCGGAATACTAGTACTCGCCGTGAATATTGGCAAGCTGGCGTTCCAGCCTTTGTGCTAGACCGGGCCGCCCTGGGATTTTCGGGAGGTTAGCCTGACCAGACAGGAGATACCTGCAGGCCTCCGAGTGATCGATCGTGATTGCTCCGATTCCCTGAGCCCCAAGGCGTGCGTATCTGTTGTGTATGCATCGAACAGCCCCTACATCTACGCGGCTATGTTGGGGGGGCATGTTAGATTCTCCGCTATCCTCATGATCATGAAAGTTAGAGGACCCCTAGACGCCGATGCTGGCCCAGACCAGGAGTAGATTCCTCGCCCAGACAGTCGATGCAGCCTGATAGCTAGGTTCAAAAAGGATATGAAACAGCCTGCGACCTGGAATAGTCGGGCCGAAGAGTGGGAGAACAGTAGAGCTGAACAGGGGCTATAGGGAAACGTGTTAGGGATTTGATGTTGGTGACGATACTAGAGCTGTGGGATATATCCCTTGGTTTTCAAATGGGAATTATGGACATATGGGTAATCTATCTGCAGTACATTTTAGGAATCTATCGAACGATAGGATATTGAGCATCCACACTACTCCCAAGGCTTAAACTTATTGGAACGCGCTCCATTCCTCTTCCTATATCCTAGTCCTAGGCCAGCAAAAGGTAGCTTTAGACATTACATCTTAATAGCAAATATTCGCAGATATCTGCAGGTATATACGGTATTTGAAGATATTTGCCGGCATCTGAAGATATCTATACCCCATTGACGAAATATTTATTAACCACATGGCATAGGCTGAAAAACCGCCGGGGGGGGGGGGGGGGGCGGGCATCCTACAAAGCCCCGATCAGTCCACTTTGGCCTGGCCTGGCCGGAGTGTATATCTGCAGGCTATCTGAGGCCCGCCTGCCCGCCTGCCCGCCTGCAGCGCCCCTGGCTGTCAAATCCAGTTTGGGAAATGGAAGTCGGTTGGCAGCCTAAAGGCTAACACGCCTGGGAGTTGGAGATGCTGTACCTTTGGTTTGTGGATGAGCTTCTATCTGGAAAATCAAGCCGAAATTAATGTTATAACCGTGCTTACATGGTGGCCTAGCAAAACAGGGCGAGCTACCTAAACCACACTTTAGTGTTCCACGAACAACAGCTGTCTACCCAGGCCAATCTGTTCATTGTGATGCCTATAATGGCTCAAGGAGTATTATTGTGCATTAGACGGGGTACTTCATGCTCAGCCTTGGCCTCCGAACGCCTGCGCTGGTGTCTACTCCCCTCGAATACCCGTAGGTGAGAACGAGTCACTAGCATGGTGATGGTAGTGGGGAAGCTTAACCCCAACCCCCCCCCCCAAATTGATCGCACACCTGCTGCAGCCCCATGTTGTTGTTCTCCCAACAGTTAAAAATTGGTCATAATACCAAAAGATTAGAGCACCAGAAACTGTGAGGGAAAACGGCAGGAATATATTCCAGCAAGAAAACAGCCCTCCTATTACCAGTCATGCACAACTCCATATTTGAATTCCCCGGTTGATTAGGCCTTGTCCTGTTCATAGCACCATCTCCAGTGAAACGAGGTTCCCCTAAAAACGCGCTTATTGTGATTAGCCTCAGTACCTCCCAAACGTCAGTGCAGGCTAGCTTAAAAGGCAAGCATGTGTGCCTGTCTTACCTGCATAGAACATAGAACTAACCCGACCCTCCATGAAGGATGTAGCCGCCCTGGCCATCTAGCAACCATAAATATCCTGCCAAAGGACCAGACAAAAGGGCCCTCTGAGAACTATCTCCTTGGAGGGATATCTGGGGGGGCATCGGTGGTGCGAGGATCACAATTCCTCCACAATACATTATACTTAAGCCAAGCCATATCACACAAAGCATCGCCATTATGCTCACCACTTAACTTATATTCTTCATTAGCCCTCAGCCTTCTCTCTCTCTCTCTCTCTCTCTCTCTCTCTCATCTATATTCAGGAGTTCCTTCTATTGTTCGACAACAGGCGATACAACGAACTCACCTTAATTTGGAGGTATATACCAACCCAATACCCTGCTTGAATTTGGCAGCGATAGATTTCTTACTATTATAGCAAGTTTTATTCACGATTTGAGAATAGAGTAGAGCGAAACAACTATCTCATATCAACATGGGTAACTTCGCGGATTCAAGGGACCCCCATTTTCGGTCATTTCGCCCCCACCCCTAAGTAATGATATAGCAAGCGATGAGTTAGATAATAAATTACTAGTAGTGTCTCGATACCACGCCTAGTCCACCGAACAATCAATCCCCAGAACCCACGCCTGGAGCGCCTATGAGGATTCCCCCGAGGGTATTCCCGGCAGGAACGACGTTTTTTGGTTCCACAAATACATTAGGCCTACAATTAAACATCAAGTGAGCCAAGATACCCCTTCTCCACCCTTACAACTGACATCTCAAATAGTGACATTACAACCCTAGCTCAAAACCATCTCAATTCATAGACAACAGAACACACGAACGAACCCATGTCTAGAATCCCTTCAAGGGAGGGGAGTCGAAAAGAAAACCCTCTTCCCTATTCCACAATACTAGAAAAATACTTAATCACTAGACTAAAATTTATAGTAACAGGCCAACTGCAAGGGAAGTCATAGACCCTCTGTCCGACAAAAGAGAAACTCCCTTAGATACCATCAACATGCAAGATCCCTCAACAAATATTCAAGGCTCCGAATCGAAACATACCTTCAATTACACTACAAACCTGAAAGTCTCTGTGGACAAACGAATGTCTCCTCAAAGAAAGACTCAGTGTCCACAAAAGGGAATGAAAGCTTATGAGAATAGGGAGCCAACGAGAAACACAACTACAAAACGAACCGAAACTTCAAGTCCGAGAATTGAAGCGATCCTCAGCAAAACTCAGCCTCGGCCTATTAGAGGCTTTAACAGATTCTAAAATAACCAGAAAATTACGAGTTTCTTCTGAAGCCGATACAAATCGTACCTGCAAACGCCTCAAGGGTTCGGCAACTAACCTCAAGGCACTCTAGATCCAACGACCAAACCCGTATATTCTCTGGCCCCAGGGCGCCAGAGATCTGTAATACCTGATGAAGTTTTCATACATTGGCGGGAGGGGGAAACTTCTAGCAATTATCACTCTCCTATATATTTTTCTATAAAACCTTTCTAGGAACGGTTTCATCCAGATACACGGTGCAGGAAATTAATACCATCAGAGATATCGAAGGCTACATCGAAGCTTACTCCTCGCGGGGGGCACTGCTTGGAGATCCAGAACACTACCGAATATCAAGTACCAAAGAATAAAGGGATACGCGGACACTCCTATAGAGAATTGCAGCGCCCTCGCCAATAGCCCCAGAGCCCTCACCAGCTCACCCTCCCCCCATATACAAAGAGGGCCTTTAGCCAATCATAGACAACCTCAGCGAATTTTCTACAATCGCAAGTTTTTAGCACTTTTAATGTCAATTTCCTGTTCCGACGGAGGACGAGGTGCCTAAAGGCCATCAGATGCACCTCCCCGAACAACCTGACAGCGAATAAAACGAAACCGGCAGTTGTCACACTGGAGAAACCCTCTCTGGAAGCCCAGAGGACGCCCCCAAATATTCATGTTTATATCCAGCCCTTCGAAGAGAGGAGTGGTAAAAGATCATATTATAAACAAAACAATTATTTCACCCTGGCAGCCAAGGCTGAGGCTCTCCGATTTTATTCATGAGGTCTCATGCACCAGAAATCAATTCACTAGAGGGGCTTCCATGGATGATGAAAACTACTAGTGCACCAATTTTGCAATGTTCCGAGTGACATTGTATGATCAAATCGAAGCTCGAGAAACAAGAGTCCTAGGAGAACCCCTAACACTCAAGCTAAGCACTGCACACAAAAACTGAATAAAAAGTATGATACCGCTAAAATTATAGGTTGTGATAACCAACACCATTCGCATAATCCCAAGGCGGCGCTCAGCCTCGTTCCGCCTTTCAATCACTGCCCTTTCGCCCCAACTTGCATGAGCAGAAGCCAAACACTGAAGAAGGCGCAGTACCGCACTTAGATTGCCGGTGTACGGTGGTGTGCGGTAACGACGACGCCAAGTGCGAACAAACACTACCCCTAGGCGCGAATGATTGGCGATGGATGATAGAGCGACCGCTAGACCATACCATGCCAGCACCGATTATGCGGGGATGCGGGGATCCAGGTACGTCCCGAACAGCCCGAAATAAACTCCCGTATTATAGAACTATGAAGGCGCACATCATGCAGTGGATGACGATCTAGGTGCAACGATCCCGAATATTGCAAACGACAACATACTAAATAGGCTCCCTTAAATAACCTGGCTCGTGTCACCTCCAGACCGCAGCACCACCACTAACCCCGGTAATGGAGTCTAGGTACGGTCAATAGTACATCGGATAGTAATGGAGTCCGGCACGAAGTTCCCACCGATAGATGAGTCCTTCAGTGGAATGCCGCATTCTGCTGTGCTCTCATTCTAAACGCAACCCCGGGAAATCTCGTCAAAGCATACAAGGAAAATAGAATGTGTCCCAGAGATCCTATCGAAAATTCCCAGTTCCCCTTCCCAGGAGCCCAGAAAAACCTCAACCGAGTGACCACTCATGCAACTCGGGGAGGTGGGGTGGCGCAAACGCCTCAACCGCGCAACCAGATGAAAGTTGGCCTTTTGTCAACTGGCCGTCAACCAAAACCTCCCCCGAAAAGAAGTCCCATCATGAATAACGTTATACCGATATTCTCAACCACAAACACCAAACCAAGCCCCACCCACCTCTACCTCTTTACACAAAACAATTAACGTGAAAGGGAAGCGATCAATCGTCCTTGAGCAAACATGACGCGGCTAGGGATTCTGATCCTCCTGTTGGGGGAAATAGTCACGAGATCGGGGGTCTACGGAATGTTTAGCGTTCATGACGACTTATTGGCGTTCCCACAAGTATTCTAATCCCCGTATCTGTCCTACGTCTTTTTTTCTTCATTTTCTTTTACTGAGAGGTTGAGCTGGGCATATAGTACGAAATTAAATTCCGCGACGACGTTATCCTTGAGGAAGAGGCTGAAGAGCGGCTTTCCTCGGCACCGACCATATCTTCAAACGCTCGACCGGAGGCAACGAGCACAGCCGGGGGGGATGCGAGCTCAGACACAGCAGAGGACGAAAGAGAACGGGAGGGAAGCCATGAGGCAGAGACTTACGAAGCATTATGGCTGAACGGACGCCGGTACCTATGCTCTGTGCCCATCGTCAAGCCAGCCCCGCCCATGAATGCAACGGAGAAGGAGCTATCCAGGGTAGCAGAAGAGAAGGAGCTCGACAGGGCGACGACGAGAGGGTGGGAATTGTTGTCCGATCTTGATGGGCAATGTTTATACTTCGTACGCTCTCTCCTCTTTACTCCACCCCCGCCACCTCTGTTCGCTTTTGTATATTGACGTGAAGGTGGCATGTCAGATCTCCGGCTGGTGGAGTTACTCATACTGTCACAACCATGAAATCCGCCAATTCCACCAGAAACCACCACAGAACGGTGTGAACACCTGGCCCCCGGCGGAAGACCCGGCTACACCGTCGTACATCCTGGGGCAAGTCTCCCCCGAAGCTGCGAAGCGCACAAAAGGTCAAAAAGGCGAAGGCACGGAATTGCAGGCTACCGGGGAATTGAGATTCTTGGTGCAGAAGCTTGGAGGAGGGACTACGTGTGACCTCACTAGGAAAGAGAGGAAAATCGAAGTTCAGGTTAGTTCAGTTGTCCGGTATACGCTTGGATTGGAAGCGGGGGTCTCGAAATTATTTCGCGTTGGGGGATCGGCCAGCAGTATGGAAGGAAGCGATATTAACCCATGCCTGGAAAATAGTTCCATTGCAACTCCCAAGGTTCCGACCGTATCGGCTGGATCAAGGAGGTCTCCATATGCTGTTATCTGATGGTAGTCTACACCCCTCGTCTCTGCAACGACGTAGCATTCCTGCCTCCCCGCGAGGACCGCGCAAACAGCATCTCCTGCCAGGAGATTATGACGCCTGGCCAGATGACGATATACTACGCAAAAAAGGCCAAAGAAGAGGAAGACAAGGCCATGAAGGTGCTCAAGAAACCTCAAGAACTGGACGCCGGCGATGGAGCGAAGAAATCCGAGGTTAGGACCCTTGGGGGTGTAGTTTTAAGGGGTGCAGATGATCCCTTTACTGATGACGATATTGAGATTATTATTCACCATGAGATGATATAATTTCCCCCTCTTCAAACTTTGTGTTTTTTGTTTCTGCTTGGCTTTTTTACGGATGGATGGAGTTTTCCTCGGTGATTGTACTGTACCATACGGATATTGTTTCGTGGATTTGCATTGGATTGTTTGTGCTGGTCAGTTCGTTCGCCAGACAGTTTGTTAGGACCGATTAGTGCTGCAGCTTTTGCCCGAGAGCATATCCAGCACTCTCCACCCCCCAGCGCATGACGATGGTGTAGTTTAAATAAATCAATGGATTAGACGAAGAGTGGATTATATCAACGCGCAGGTAAGCAAAAACTTTTGGTATCGAACTCTATCTTTTTTCCCCCAAGAGGGGGGGAATAAGGTTTGTGTTTGTGTTGCCATCATATCATACCCAGAAAAGACAAAGGTGTCCAAAACCCTCACTACAAAAATTACCCTGAACAAAAAAGAAAAGAACTCCCAATCGATTTGATAGAAACCTCAAGTCACATATCCCCCTCCTCCTCCTCATAACTCTCGTTGAGCATAGCCGTCTAGCAAGTCCACTTCTCCCCTCCCTCCCTCCCTCCCTCCATCCCCATCATCCCTCCATCCCAAGCCTAAAGATACCCCCTGCATCAACAATCATCAGCCCTATCCCCTTTCTCCCAACCAATCGAACAATCCAAACTCACCTCCCTCACCAACCCTCTCACTATTCATTTCGTTTCATCTCATCTCCACAACCCCCGCCCGTCCGCCGTGTCCCGCATGTACAGCTTTAACCCCCTTGCCGACTTTCTCGGCAGAGTCACCGGCGTTCACGGCTAGGAAGTGGTATAGCACTATCAGGCCCATCATGAGCGTGCCAAGGAAGATTGCGATGGAGTTCAGTTGGGTGTCGGAGATCATCGCGTTTTTTTTGTTGTGAAGGTAAAAAAAGGGTTGTGTGGTTGGGGTGGTTTGGGGGGGTTTGGCGAGAAGGAGGAGCTGTGGTACCGGTACTGGTAGGTATGGTGTCTAGTAGGTATGCTGGGGTTGGATGGAAGCAGTGGTACCGGTTCAGTGACCCTGTTGCCAAGACTTTGGGGTTTACAGGGGAGTTTCGGGGAGAGGAGGCTTGTTTGAGCTTTCCGCCCGGAAGCCGGTTCGATGCTCGTGATTTGGAAACTTTTTGTATCATAGCCTCGGGTTTTCTAGGTGTCAGTGTTATATACCGGTAATCCATATACGTCTCCCCTAAGGGCGTTCTTGCTTGTGATCGTGGACCACTTTAGCCCCGTTTTGCTCATGATCTCTTTACTCGAGTACTGAGGTCAACTAAACCAAGCTAGAACCAAATCGTGATTTCACGATTATGGCTACGGCACTTGTGCTTCCCACTTGCCCGCTACGGTACGGTACTACGGCACCTGCCTACCAGCCGCTATCTCGAGTACAAGTACCCGGCAAGATGTTTTAGTGCAAGGTGAGGATAGCAGGAATTGTCTAAGACATTAGGTTTATTGCATAGGAAAACATAGCAACATGCCACCACATTGTCTTGCTGTTCAATGTTTCCGCCCCTCTTGCCACCACTAAGGGACTCACTTGGCAAACCCTTGTACGGTGGGAAAACATCTTTCCCTGTGCTTGTACCGTACCGAGCTGCACGAGTACTGACTAGCACGGCCGAGTGGGAAGTTGGTCAGTTATGGCGGTTTCACTCCCCTCTCATACATAAGTGTCCAACGTCAACTCGGCCGTGCGAGTTACAGCACAGCACTAGTACTGCACTGTACTGTGCTGTACAGCAACTTGTTTATGAAAATGGGCACGGAATAGCCCCACAGGTGGGTGTTGACGGTACCGTGAATGGGATTGGACAAGATGATACGGCAATCCAAAGCCCCCCCCCTTGGGACCCCACTCCGGATTGCAGAGGATGCAGTACTATAAGTATAGTATATATCAGAAGAGAAAGTGCGATTCGGAAGTTACACTGCCGGTAACGTGCCGGTACAAGTATTGTTACCCAGTGCTGTAAATTTAGTACAACTTGCGTGCAGTATTAATAACGCTTCCTTCCTTCCTTCCTTCCTTCCCATCTGCCATCTCTTTGTTTTGTTTTACCCCACCTGCTCCTCACGGTACCGTGCAGTACTATACGAGTACCTGTACGAGTACAGCACAGTGCTCACCAACCCCCCCCTTGCCCATAAACCAAACACAAAAACTCCTATTGTATCAGTCCACAGATAGCACAATACTATAAACCTAGCACGTATCTCCACCCCACTGGACAAAAAAACAAAACGACCCACCCAGCACAAACGAATCATATATCAAGCTGGTACTTATCTCTCTCTCTCTCTCTCTCTCTCTCTCTCTGTCTCTCTCAACATCTGTATGTTGCGTTTCGTCTCGGATCATATTAGCCTACGCTAGCCGGTCCTACCTTGTGATACGGAATATGCATGGAAGGAAAGTATGCACTTGCTCACCCGCTTTCAAGCCAACCATGAAATAAGAACTAAGCACTATGCGGTTGGGAAGGAAAGGAAGGAAGGGTAACTTTGACTCTACCAACCAAAGCACAGCATGGGGGGAGATGGGCATTGCTGGCGTTTCAGGTTTTTTTTGGGACCGGGTGTGACATGGGCTGTTACCGTACGGGTATGGCGATTGGAATGGGAGCGTGGGATTGGATTGTATGTGTGGTGGGTGGGTTAAACGCAGTTCGTTTTTTGGTACGGTGGTGGGATTTGCTGTGCGGGGAGCTCGTGCGTAGAGTAGTACTGTGCTGGGTGGGTGGGTACCAAGGGAAGGGGTGGTCGAGTACTGTTACTGGAATTTGTATTTGGGTGGTGTATTGCAGATGTTGTACTGGTAGGTAATAGTACAGAGGGTGGGAAAGAGTGGCGGTACTGTAATATAAGTGCGACAACTTCCCTACATGATGGTCTATACAAGTGTGTCAACTTAAACTGTATTAACTGGGCCTTCAATAATGCCTGAAATCAACTGGCAAAGTGATATATAAACATAAAGGGAGCTTATAAGGGTAAGGATAAGCGGTCTGATGGTTAAACACATATTGGTTGTTGAGAATATTATTGAATAATCGTTAAACCATGATACCGATTCTGAACTGACAAAGAGGTTTAATAATAAGAGAGAAATACAGTAGGAAGAAGAAAGAATACAAGAAATAATCAGATATGTAGTATTAGCATTTCAAAAATAAATCGAAATAGCTATTTAGGGAAATATCTACTATATGAGTAAGAAAAACTAGTAGACTTAAAGTTGAATACAGTAATATCTATACTTGTATCTATGGGTAGTATAAGAAAACTGAAACTCTAATTGATTTTAGGAGAATAGGAAGATCTTCAATCTTTCAAGTGTTTAATCCTGCTAATCTTAGATTTTATATAAATACAAGAAAATAAACTTTAAAAAATTAAGATATCAAATATCTATAGGAAAGAAATATAAAAAAAAGATTGCAATATAAAACTTGATAGTTAAAAGTTAGAAAGAGATCTAGTAGTATTAAATCAAATAAGGCCCTGTTCGCTGCGCCATTTTTATAGCATAAAAGTGACTTTTATGGCATAAATTATGGCAACTAAAACTTTTTATATAGGGGTGTGTTCTCTGCATACAAAAATATCATGATATATTTTTATTTTTACAATATATTTTTATAGTATAAATCCAGAGAACAAAGTAGATGGTTAAGGGCTAGAAATAAAAACCTTTTACTATTATATTATCATAAAAGTTGATAACTATTATATGAGACTCTCTCAGCTTTAACAGGTATTTATTAACCATACTCTTATATAACTATGACCAAATATATGTTTTCTTGGCATGAATATTTATTTCCTGGTTGTGCAAAAGAACACCTTATATTTCTGAAATATGCTATAAATTTATTTTAACATATATGTCATTTGCAACTTTTATTATGATATATTTATATTGTGGCGCGCCAAACAGGGCCTAAGTATACATCTTATAGTAAGAAGATACTATAATAGAGATATAATTAGAATTATATTAAAAAAGGTATAATCACATAAAAGAAAATGTATAGTGGTTTAAAAAGGATTTTCTTAAAAATTTAACATTAAATTTAATACAAGTATCAGAATATATTAAAGTAAATTCAAATTAGCAAACCAAATACCTTTTATATAATATTATTTAAATTCACTTTTGATTTTACAGTTATGAGCTACCTGATTTAGCTTATCAAAAATAGGATCTATAAGTATAAAGAATAAAGTTTACAACTTATCCTATCTTTTATAAAAAAAAAACATTAATTTTAATACATAGTTTGTCTAAAAATATTATATAACTATGATACTTATTCAATGAAAGATATTCTACAAAATATAAGCAGAAGCTATAATCCTTAAATTTTTCACATTTAAACTTAATAAAACATACAACATTTGAAAAAAATCTGGAATCCTGCCTGGAGAGACAGTGTGGAAAATTTGCAACTAGGAAAGAAATGAGAGCTGCAAAAAGAGCATCTATAGCTATTTCTGATAAGAGGTTTATGAATCTTTATCAGATAATCCTAAAGTAGGTTGATAAAGTTATTATCAGAAATGAGTAACAAACTCACCATTGATTTGGAATTTTCTTTTTTTCCCAACCTTTCTTCTAGTCAGTACTGAGAACCTTTTTGTGTTACATTCTTTATCTATTTGGTTTGTCAGTTGTCATTGTAGAAAGTAGTCCTATACAGTATTGATCTTCAAGTATTAGTATTACACGTTGTGTTCCTCGAGTGTTGCACTACTTCCTTCCTAGTACTGTACATAACGATACAATCTCCACCAGCGGGTCGGGCTCGGGACTGGGGTACAAGCCCAAGTAAGCATAAGGTATGATACGGAAATGCTCAGAGGACTGTGCCACGAGTACTGTACGGTACTCGCACTGTATGTAGGGAGGAGCCTTCCCAATCACGGTGAAGATGTTGCGCAGTGCATTTATTCACCTACCCCTTGTGGGAACTATTATATTGGTATGGTTTTTGTTGCTTATTTTCCCATTTTTAATCATTGAAGCTTGAATACAATAGTCTGAGAATTTTGATTGCTGCCGTTATCCTTTGAGGCCACCCCGATAATCCTGTTTGGTGCGGTATACAGCTACTAGAACGAGGCGGACTAGATAGCAGTCACCAGTCCTTCTTCCGTCTTGTGTTCTTCCTGCGCCCTGTTGCCTTGTTTCTCGGGATTCCCGCTGGCCGCACTTTTGATTCTCCGCCCTCCCCCCCACCCCACCCTACAGTTCCATGTCACGGCGCCTGCGAGTTTTCTTGTTCTACGACCACCACCAACACTCATCCCACCCTTCTCCCCCCACCACTCCCACTCGCACATCCCTCCACCCCAATCTCCACCCCAATTCTTGGGAATTTGAGCCTCCTGAATTGCTATTCCTATCAGCATTTTTCTTCTTTTTTTTCTTTCGTCTCTGCCTGATTTTTCCGTTTTTTTTGTTGGAGGCGCAATTATGAGACCTTCATGCGGCAGCGGCTGCTCATTACGTCTACGGATGGGCCTTATGGCTCAGGGTCCGCTAAGTGCCTCTTCGACAATGCGTGGCCTGCACTCAACGGCTTGCTGCACGCCTCGAGCTTCCGGCCATTTTTTTCGTCCTCCTACTCGATCCCCCCCACCATTACGCCCCAAGCAGTCAGACAACTCAGGGGAGCTAGCTCTACACCATTACCGCCCCGTCGACTACCACCACCGGCAGCGGCTTTATATAATGGCTCCCCCCCGTCTAGGAAATTATATTACTTCTTGTTTCTCCAAAACATATTCGCTCCCTCCACCACTCTCCCCGATGTCTCCGGCCTTGACTTCTGTTCGTGGGTTCTCTGCTAAGCCTGTTGACTATAACAACTCTGCTCCGACTTCACCGGTCCCAAACACAATTGTCAACGCTGTCACCTCAAAAAAATTCACATACCAGATTTCCGCTGCTTACTCTGCTAAGCAGAAGAGATTTAGCCCGACGACCAATGTATTCCATTATAATCCCTACAACAGGGTTCAGGACACCACCAAGAGAAAGTCCCGTCCGGACGCTGGGCAGGACGCATTTTTCGTGTCCAGGATAAACGACACTGGAGCTGTCGCAGCTGGAGTGGTAAGACGCATCACCTTTCGTTTTTTACCATTTGTTTCTTATTTCCTTTCTCTTTTTTGGGACCCGGATCGTAGTGCTAGTAGGAGGAATGGGGAGGGGGGGAGACCGGTCTGAATTAAAACGAAATTAAAGAGCTCAAGTTGATCGGGTTTTCTAATGCGCGGTGATATATAGGCAGATGGAGTTGGTGGTTACATCGAATCCGGAATCGACTCTGGTGACTTCTCGCATACCTTATGCGAACGTATCGCTACCGCGGCGCACCAGTCCCCTACGGAAAATGTTAATGCAAAATATTTGATGTCGGTCGGGTACCAGAGGATATTAGAAGAGGACGCGATCGCAGGCGGAGCATCGACCGCATGCATTGGTGTAGCAAAAGCAGACGGTCAGCTGAATGTCGCAAAGTAAGTACGCCTAGTACCAGTCACAGGAGTGATGCCATTTTCGTTTTCTCTTCTCTTGGCTATCTCTTTTTTCTTTTTTCTTCCCCCTTCCCTCATGCATATTCTCGATTATCAGGACCTGGCTGGGACCCGGCTGACCAAACCCACCAAAACCCAGTCTCGGCGATTCCGGATTTTTAATTATCCGACAGGGGAAAGTCCATTACGTATCATCCCCGCAGACCCACGCTTTCAACACCCCCTACCAACTCGCAATGATTCCGAAAAAACTCCTTGTCCAGTCAAAGCAGTACGGCGGCGGTCCCTTATCCGACCAACCCTCCGATGCCTCCATCTCCACGCATTCTCTCCGCAACGGCGACGTAGTGGTCTTTGCTACGGACGGTGTCTGGGATAATCTCTCAAGCCAAGAAATCCTCAGGATAGTCTCCGACGAGATGGTCATGGGTAAGGGGTGGATCGTCGGTGGGGAAGCTGGCACTGTCCCATCCCCGCAATTAGAGAGTCTTACGAGTTCTGCGGAGGGGCAGGGACTACAGGCCGCTGTGGCAAAGGCGGTGGCCGCCAGGGCCAAGTCAGCCTCCATTAACACGAAAGTCGATGGGCCGTTTGCGAAGGAGGTCCAGAAGCGGTTCCCGTCGGAGAACTTTCACGGTGGCAAGAAGGATGACATTTGTGTGGTGTGCATGGTGGTGGTTGAGGTTAGTTAGGTGTTTCTGTTTATTTCTCCCCTCATTTTCTTGTATTTTATTCTCCCTCTATGTTTTGTTTTTTCATTCCTCTCATTTCTCCCTAAACGGTTTGCAAAAAGTAGTATACTAACTTCGCCATGTATGAATGAACAGACAGAAACGAATCAACCTCCTCGTGGAAAACTCTAGGGATCGATTTTACGACTTTAGGTTGAATTGAGCTAACGTAATTACGAATTTCCACTTTCTCTTTTCTTCTCTTCATTTTCTTTCCATCTATCTGTTGAAAATGAGGAGGCCCTCCGGTTTTTAGAGAAAAAAGTTATTTTTTTAGTTTTTTTTGTCAAAAACGGTATACGGGGTTACAACATAACATAATATTACACCATAATGTCCTACAAATGTGGAATCGCAATTATCATCACCCGATTTTTTCTTTCTCTCTGCGGGGGAAATGGATGGTATAGATAAGTTAGGTTAGGTTATTACTAATAAGAGCTTTTCCCTAAATCTTTTTCTATATTATCTTTCTATATTACCTTCTTTATACACCGTCTTTTTTATACATTATCTTTTATTATTCTTTTTTTACAACTTTCCCACAATTTCCCCACCATTTCTATTTTTTTCCTACCATTTTTACATCACGGCGGTTGGGTGGTGGGATAAGCTGGGATGGTTCTACTCACTCGGACATCCGGTAATTTATTTATCCGCCACGCTCCCATAAGACAGTATTGTACCGGTACAATAATATATATCCAAGAATATGTACAGCTCCAGCGCTACCCATCCAGCACCAGTTATCCCACCATATCGCAACAATCAATTATAACCACATACATCCACCAGGAATGAGTGAGAAGTGAGTGATCACCAGTTTTCCCCATCCATCACCGCCGGGAAATCGCCACAATAGTGCCAGGTAGCGAATAACCCCACACCACCAACCAAACCAAACCCAGCTTCTAATTGAGTAACGGAGTTGGACAGGGTGCGGTGCGGCGGCCCGATGACCGACCCGAACATGTCTTTATCACGAGAAGGACGATTCATCAATTAACCCGGAAGAAAGGGAAAGGAAAAAAACACACCAATCTAAGGAAGGAAGGAAGGAAGGAAGGAGAGGGAACTGTGACTTCGAACCCGCACATAAATAAACCGGGAAAAGGTTCCAATGTGTACTGTACAGTACTAGTACTGGAACCGGCGATTGTGTGTCCAACAACCACAAAATATCGTCGTACATCTCGTATCCTGGGTTACATGAAAAGTCACCCTCTCGTATTTACTCCTGTGTCCTACTACTATGATACTACTTTGGTTTCCACTTTTGTTCTTCTCCTTCTCAATTCCCTTTCCCCTTCTTCTTAACCTTGCTGGATCAACAACTCCTTCCTCCTCCTCCTCCTCCTCCTCCTCCTCCTCCTCCTCCTCCTCCTCCTGTTCCTGTTCCTCACAGCCCCGTTCATGCCCGCATCCGGTGGTTGGTACTGTGCTTCCGAAAACGTGTTCCGGGGGTGTATACTACTATCGTAAATGTTGTCGTGGCCCATAGCGTGCATATACGTTCCTATCCTTCCTACAAACGGGTATATGCGACGATAACGATAACAGCAATGCCGTACGGCGGGGGGGTTATGCTGCGGGGGGTGGAATCGTAAATGAATAAATGAACAATAAATAAATACATAGATAAGCTTTGGTAATGGCAAATCCGTCTTGTGAGGTTAGGTCGGGTTGGAGAGCGAGTGAGAGCGGGTGAGTTTCATAAGGTGTCACTCGACTAGATAGGTGGTGTTCGGAAGTGGTCCGGGTGAGGAGGGTCAAGATGTGTTATTCTTCTTGGCTGCGTGTGCTGGAGGAGGGGGTGGAAGGATTGGATGGAGGAAATGCTGTGCACGGATGTAGTGGGGTAGGTGGTCACTAGGGAAGTTGGCCGTCGCTGTAACCCTCTAACGGAAGCTGCCGGCGGATAGTGTTGGATTCGGGTCTGCAATTATCAATATGCACCAGTCCGCAAAAGAACTATCGCTTTAAACCTCTTCGCTCCATTCTCTCCAAGTACCATACACCACACTACAGCGCATGCCATACGACATCGACCATCCTACAATGTAAGATTTACTCTAAAAAGAGAGAGTAAAACTGGGGGAAACTTATTGTGCATGCGTCATGAATTCCCTCCTCCAGCCAACTAAAAACACAAATTCCCACCATAGACACACTACTCAGACTACTTCCCCGGGACCGCCCCCTCCGCCCTGCCAACTAACCTCTTAACACTCGCCCATTCCTCATTCCTCGGCGGGTCCATCGCAACTTCGAAAACCGTCACCATACCATCTAGCCCGCCGACCGCAGCTCTCTTCCCATCATGCTCCTCCCAAGCAATCTTATTCAAACTCTTGGTCAGATGGGTAGCCCCAACTCTGGAGCTTGGCGAGGCTTTAGCGATGGGTACTTCAGTGTCCATAGTAATATCCCAAATCTCCAGCTGGCCTGCTCCATCTACTAGGCCGAATACGCCAGGTTTGGTTGGACTCCAGGCAGCATCGTAAACGACGTCTTCTCTACTGAATTCCATTATTGGCGCGGCGGCTTGTGGGGTTCCGTTCGCAGTCGCAGTTGTAGCGGCCGGAGGACGGGCTTTCCAGAGCTTAACGCTCCAATCTAGGGAACTACTGAGGACCAGGTCGCCCAGGTCCACGGGGCCACGGACAGGGTGGAAGTCCACAGACATGACGGGTCCTGCATGCCCCTTGTATGAAATACGTGGCTCCACGCCCGCCTTTGCCCCGGCTCGGTCATAGCGGTGACAGGGGTATATTGTGCCCTCTTCTGTTCCAACGAGGAAGTATGTTGGGTCAGAGTGGGGGAATGCCATGCATGTGGGACTGAGATCATCGGTCTTTGAAGGCACGGGAGTGGCTAACTCCAGTAATTCCTGTGGCTGCGCGAGCATGTCTACCGTCCAACCGCAGACAACTCCATCGGTGGAGCAACTTAGGATGTTGTTTGCGTTTTGTGTTCCAATAACCGAAACCGAATATACCGGATGTGTGTGGCCTGAGCCTGTGAGGGGAGTCTTCAATACAGGTTGTGATTTGGCGCGGGTATCCCATAGTAGGACCTGACCACTGTAGGCGCCCCCCACAATCAAGTTGGGATGGAAAGGTGAGAACCGGGCGGTCAAAACATCACTCTATGCCGCATGTTAGACCTTGAACACTACACTTAAAGGTAGAGAAGGGACAAACCTGAGCGTGAAACACATATTCAGGTCTGTCGTGCAAATGCATATTCCAGACCTGAACCAAGCCGTCGGGATCATGCGGCGCCGAAGGGTTCTTGGTGTAAGAAGCCAAAAGCAGTTCTGGGAACTGTTTCAGAAAATCAGTCATCACAAATTCTCCCAACTCGCCCCAGAACCAAACATTAATACCTTCGGTGAGTAATTGATATCGCTTATCATCCGTTTCTTCGACCACCTCTCATCGTAAAATTGGGCAACTTCCTTAAGCTTCCTTCCAGCTTGTTCCTCATCCTCCCCATTTACACCCAAACCGTAGTCCGCCAGCACATCATATTCTATGTCCAGGGCTCTTTCCACAACCTTTGAAGACCTTTCAACGAAGTCGACAAACTCTTCAGAAGCTGTAATAGCTGCCTTCTCCTCGTCCGACAATTCCCTGACAAAAAAGCCTCCATTGACAGGTCCATCAGTTTTCTCGTCCTGCTCCTCGGGATCCGTAGCTTTCAGCTGCCTAAGCTCTTCTACGATTTCCTGCCGCATCTGCTCCCGTAGCTCCTCATCCGTCTTGCGCGAAGCCTTTTCATCATCTTCCCCATCTCCTTCTGTCCACGCCTGGGAGGTCTGTACCTCCTTGCTATATGTCACAATCTCACGAACAGGTGACGGCGGCTCGTCATATAAAACCGTAAGAGGTGCAGTAGAAATGTTTTGTAGTGTGAGGGGCGTGCCATCGGCAGCCACCCCCGAAGTAATAGCGAGACCGCTAAGACTAAAGCTACGATCAGAAACATTATCGACAGGGGTAACAATCCACAGAACTCTCTTACGAATGAATTGTAGGGGAAGGAGCTTCCGAGACTCCACTCTCAGCGACAGATACTACAGAACCGGGCCTACTGCCTCTAATCCCACCCGGTCCTGTAGACGACGGCCGCTCGCCCACTAGAATAGTCACCAGATCTTCGATGCTCTGCCGGTTATTGTACGATCGAGGATGTGGAGAGGTGAGCTACATCAGCACAGCGAGATCCCGTCAGTTAGCTCAGGGCAATTCCGCCAACACTGGTTTCGCCTTATAAAGAGAAAGAGCTTAATTGAATCTAACTAACATCTGGGCTTCGTCTGGAATTCGATAGGGATTGCTGCCGTTCCTGATTTCGACGTTTGATCTCGGCGAGCTTCGCCTTCTTTGCAGCGATCTCGGCTTTTCGTTGCTCCATGGTTGATTCCTTCCTTGGAGCTTTCGATAGAGTTCGATTTGTATTGATTGAGTTGTGGAAAAGGAGGCGGGGGGGGGCGAATAGATACGGTAGTGGGGATGCTAGGAGTTGATGTGGGAGACGTTTGGCTCGCCGTAGAGCTCCACAGCGGTGAACGGGTCAGGGAAAAAGAATACACAAGGGCCCTAGCAACGATCCCTCAAGCCTGCAAAAGCGAGTGCCATCAAATCAAAGCCCAGACCCAAGTCCCTATGCATTGTTACCCACGGTAAGATAACCAAGACCCAACGGCCAAGATAGATAATAACCAGACAATTGGCAGCATCAGAAGCTATATCCTCCTCAGAAGTAATCATCAGCAGGAAAAGTGGATGTTAGATAATTATTTCAGCGCCTATTTATCTATTCATTCACCGATTTCATTCCCGGCAGAAAGCTAACTCGTTCTCAACCGGTACCCGATACTTTCAAGACGGTGCTTCCGGATTTCATCCCAACCTTCCTCCCCTTCTCCAGAGGAGAGAAGAAAAAAGAAAACGCTCATCCCACCTCACCCGTCGACCTTGACTCGTTCCATTCAAACAACTCCCACATAGCGGTTGACAAAACAAGCCCGACGAAGCCCATCCCATTCCTCAATTGATTTATTTCCCCTTCGGAACGTAAAGAAGAAAAGGGGGGGGGAAATCAGCAGATATGTTCTCACAGTCGACCACCAACGTGAGTTTCCCCATCCACCCTCCTCCCCTACACCCCCTTCCTCCATTACGACCACCATCCTCTGTCATCATCAATCGATTAAAAAACCCACGAGCCTCTCCCTCCCCTCCCTATATCAACCCCCCGCCCCACTTGCTATCAACCACCAAACATTACCAATGCATCCGTCCATTCATTAACATAACCACCCCAGGTAATCCGCTACTCCGCTCTCGGCCTCGGAATAGTCTACGGCTTCACCCACCAGAACAAACTCACTGCGCAAGCCAAGATCCGCAAGGCTGAGAATGAGTACCACCGCAAAGAGAAGTTGATAATGCAGGCGAAGGCAGAGTGGGCGAAGACGCATTTCCCCGCCGACAAGACTACTTCTGGTGGACGTATGTTTCCTTCCCACAATGGGAGGGGAGAGTAGAGGCTAATTATATAAATGAGAGTAGTTATCACCGATCCTAACGACTCACGGTTCGATCTGGAAGCATTCTTGAAGCAGCTCGCGGCGGATGATAAGAAGGCTCATGCTTAGGTGTTTTGTTTTTTCTTCGAAAAGTTAGCGCTTGTGGGGGATTTAGAAAAATATATACTGTGGACGCTTCTTCAATGATAATGATGCAGGGGGATCAAAATCTTGTCCCCACAGGACCTTTTTTCTCTACATTAATCATGAATAGAAATGGCTGGGGATATGAATCAAAGTTAGGGTGTTTCTTTTTTTGCTTCTCTCGCGTGGGGTGAAGGAGAGGTTCATGTATACGCCCTCATACGGTATGTCTGCATGGGCTTCAAAAGGATGTTTTGTACCATATTGTTGCGATTCTTTCTTACAGCTTTCTTTATCGCACTTGCCTGGATGATGGCTGAGTCCGTGGTGGGTCCTCAGACTTGCAGTACCATCGGCGGGTCTTATACCATTCATATTCTGCAAATCCTTTCAACTACTTGTACTGGGAGCAATCTTTAGGTTGTGTCGAGTATTGCACCACTTCCAACGGGCTAGCTCCTTTCTATATACAAGTACAGTAGCTCATGGTACATGCTTTTTTGGCCTGCGATACGGCCGTAATTTCAGTCAAACTGCCGTCTGTGCTATCTACATAATAAAATTCAATAGCACTGTGCAGGGAGAACAAAATATTCATTAATGTCCTGTTAGCATTATCTATTAACTTTTAGGGTTTCCAGAGACAAATAAGAGGGAGAGGAGGGGGGAGGGAAGGAGTCGATAAGTTCTTAAAAGCCAAGACTCTAATATTCCTCCTGACCGTCACAGTTCAATATCCTCCCTAGCCCACAATTTTACGGTCCTATCCTGCCCGCTGCTGACAATAAACCTATCGTCTCGACTAATGTCCACACTAGTGGCATTTCCCGAATGGGCACTAAGGTTCTTGACGAGAGCCCAATCGTCGCTGGAAAAGATGTTGACGTTTCCATCGAAGCCGCTCGTAGCCAGGTAGGTGCCTTCGGTCCTCATGGTCTCTGCTGCTGCCACTGCAGTTTGCTCTTCATCTGTTCCGTTCATTGCCACTGCGGGGTCTTGCTTTCCGCTGAAGAAGCGTACGTCGCTGACGAGGCCTTTGTGTGCGCCGATGGTAGCGGTGCAGCGTACCATTCTTACGTCCCAGACTTTGACGGTGGCGTCCCCGGAGGACGATACGACCCTATATCCGTCTGGGCTCCAGGCTAGACCCGTTACCTCTCGGATGTGTCCATCGAGAACCATAATTGTTCGTCCTGTTCTAAGGTCCCAGACTCGGCCGATTGAATCCAGTCCACCACTTGCAATCAATGCGCCGTCGGTTTGGAAGGCTACCGTGTACACCTCTCTACTATGACCTTCCTGAAGAAGTAATTCTTTTTGAGTGGGTAGATCCCATAATCGCCATGTGGTGTCGTACGATGCGGACGCAAGGTAGTTTCCACTTGGATGATGTTCAACTCGTGCGACTCGTGCCGAATGGCCAGTGAGCGTCGCGATTGGTGTATCCTGGGTCAAGGACCAGAGGTGTACAGCTCCTTCTCCACCGCCAGATGCGAGATTTGCAGAATCCGGGGATAGTGATATTGTGGCCTGGGGATGCCATGTGATTCCACCAACTCTTTCGTTATGGCCACGCAGGAGAGATTTATCCTCTAGGTCTGGGACAGTAAAAAGCCTGATGCTCCCACTCCGACTTCCAGCAGCGATAATCTCGCTATTCGGTGAGAACCTAGCAATGGCGACAGCTCTTTCTCCCGCAATCTGTGACCCAAGAACTTGATATCCTGATAACCTCTCTTTTATAGCCCGGCGGTGTTTGATATGTCTTTGTAATGCAATGCTCGCTTCCACCTTTTGCTTTGCGATGCGGGCGCGAGCTCTCGGTAATGAGTAACTAGCTATCCATTGCCTTGCTTCAAGCAATCCAGGTACACCTGGAGTGTAGAACTCTTCCTCCTCATCCTCGTCCGGCTCGGGAGTCTCCGCCGCATCCTGCATATCCATATCGCCGGCCTGAGAACCCTCTGCAGCATTCCCTTCCTGTAGTTGATATAACAGCTCCCGTAATCGATCTCTACGATCTCCTGGCCCCTCACCGAACAACGTCATTGGCTCCCCGAGTTCTCGAAGACGAGCCCGCACTCGGCCATCATCCGTAGGCACTACAATAGCAGCGGCTTTCTTCTTCCTGTCCATCTGGGAAAGAATAGCAGATGCTTTCTCTGGCGCAATTCCTGATTTAATGTTTTGTGGGAGATTGTAGTCACGATCGATCGGGACGTTTGCCAGATCGACCATGTCGGAGTCCTAGTGTTTTAGATATGTGTCAGATCCCAGTAGTTATACTAGAAGAGGGACCACTTACATCCTCCTCGACGTAGGCTCTGCGAGAGGGATGAATGCCGGACATGATGGGCAAGATGCGTAGTGGTAGTCGTGGCTTCGCCGCTAGGATAGGAGCAAGTGCGGAGGGAGATGAGGCTACGTAGATGCTGGCGCATTCGCAGCAAAGGTTTCGAGAGCAGAAGTCAGGGTCCTGATCGCTCAGCTTCTGTAGGTATGATACGGCAGTCCACCGCACAGCGGAGAGAGTAAGGTTGTAAGAGCCGCGCCCAATTTCCACCAAACAAGTCTCACAACTCTATTCCAGATAAGGGCTTAGGGCTAAGGGTTAGCTGAATTCAAGTCTAGCCATAATAATAACGGACACCTTTTCATTTTTCCAGGCAACAAGCAAGGGTCTTGTTTCGGCCAGATTGGCGGAAGGCTTCTTTCTTTTTCCCCTGTCAAACCACAGCTTCTCAGCTGCATCAACTCCTGTGAAAGTCTTCCAATTCATCACTACCTGTACTCGAGTACTTCCCTGGCATAAGGAGAGCCATCTCTCCACTTCGAGACCCCCCCCCCCCCCACCACCACTACCCTTCGTGTCTTCTTTGTCTCACCCCCTTTCCTTCTCTCCTAACATTATAGTACCACGTAGCCCACTTCTAGCAACTACAACTTCATTCGTTTTTTCCTTTCTTTCTCCTATTTTATATTTTTTTTCTTCCCCGTGCATTCATCCTTTATTCTTCGGCTACCAGCCTTTTCCTTCTATTTATTTTGAGAACCCGTTCACAGATTAGCTATGTCAGATTCCCCTCCCGGGGTTCGCCAGCGCGCCTCGAAGAAGAAGGGTGCGGCGCAAGCTGCACTAAACCCAGGATCAGGCGCAAATTCTGATGATGAACTACTCAGCAAGAAACAAAAGGTTTCTGCGCCTGCCCCAGGCGCATTCGGTCATGCCCAAGGCCCGTTCCGAATCTGGCTCATTTTGTTGACTGTTGCGGCCATCTTTACAAGATTCTACAAGATTAGCCATCCTACAGAAGTAGTATTTGATGAAGTCCACTTTGGAAAGGTATGGTGCTAGAGTGATTTTGAGTTAATAGAATAGTAACTGACCCTACCCATAGTTTGCATCCTACGTATGTTTACTACAATAAGCTCCTTAAAAGCTCGCCAGTTCGGCATAAAGCTCGAATCTAATTATGGTTTAAACAGTACCTTCAACGGACTTACTTCTTCGATGTCCACCCTCCGTTTGGAAAGCTTCTTTTCGCCCTGATGGGCTGGTTCGTTGGATACGATGGTCACTTCTTGTTTGACAACATTGGGGATTCCTACATCGATAACAAGGTCCCTTATGTCGCATTTCGCGCCATGCCCGCCATGATGGGTGCTTTGACGGTCCCGGTGGTCTTTTTGACTATGTGGGAAAGTGGTTACAGCCTGCCTGCTTCGATTGTTGCCGCCGGGTTGGTTTTGTTTGGTGCGTTTTACATGCCCGTGGTACAGCTAAGGTAGACAATACTTACAAGATGTACAGACAATGCGCACATCGGTCAAACTCGCCTCATCCTCCTCGACGCTACTCTTATTTTCTCGATGGCTTGCTCTCTCTTGTGCTATGTTCGGTTCTACAAACTTCGCCATCTCCCATTTAGCCGTAAATGGTGGAAGTGGCTGCTTTTGACTGGTGTAGCTCTATCATGTGTCATTTCCACCAAATATGTTGGTGTTTTCACCTTTGTTACAATTGGTGCCGCTGTCGGAATTGATCTCTGGAACCTTCTTGATATCAAACGTGGCTTGACAATCCAGGAATTCACCAAGCACTTCGCCGCGAGAGCCTTTGGTCTCATTGGAGTCCCGTTCTTTTTCTACCTTTTCTGGTTCCAAGTTCATTTTGCCATCCTTTACCGCAGCGGACCGGGAGATGATTTCATGACTCCCGAGTTCCAGGAAACATTAAGCGATAATATCATGACATTGAACAGTGTAGACATTCACTACCATGACACCATCGTCATCCGCCACAAGGAAACCAAAGCTTACCTGCATTCCCACCCGGACAAGTATCCTTTGAGATACGAAGACGGCAGAATTTCATCACAAGGTTTGTCGTGCGGGTGATAATTTATGAAGAGCCATGCTTACGTTATCACAGGCCAGCAGGTTACCGGATATCCGTTCGAGGACGTCAACAACAACTGGGTTATCATCCCTGGAGATCCGGTTCCCGAGGGCAGTGACGCAACTTCCGTTGTTAAGAATGGCGATCTTGTAAAACTTCTTCACGTCGTCACCAACACCATTCTTCTATCACACGATGTTGCCTCGCCATACTACCCCACGAACCAGGAGTTCACCACCATTGATATTGAGGGAGCCAACGCAGATCGCCATAATGACACGCTATTCGAGATCAGGATTGAGGGTGGAAAGATCAAACAAGACTTCAGGTCTATGTCTGGCCAATTCAAACTGATCCATAACCCATCCAAGGTGGCCATGTGGACACACAGCAAGCCCCTTCCCGACTGGGCCTTCAAACAACAGGAAATCAACGGAAACAAGAACATCCTCCAGACTTCCAACCTTTGGTTTGTTGAGAACATCCCATCTTTGGCACCTGAGGACCCGCGAAACGTCAGGACACCAAAAGAAGTCAAGTCAATGCCGTTCCTCAAGAAGTATTTTGAACTCCAACGTACCATGTTCCACCACAATAACGCATTGACTTCGTCCCACCCTTATGCGTCCCAACCAATCCAATGGCCTTTCTTGTTGCGTGGTGTATCATTCTGGACCAAGAATGACACTCGAGAACAAATCTACTTCCTCGGAAATCCCATCGGATGGTGGCTCGCGTCCTCGATCCTTGCAGTCTTTGTTGGTATCATTGCCGCAGACCAGCTTACGCAGCGAAGAGGTGTAGACGCCCTTGATAGAAGAACCCGAAGCAAGCTCTACAATTCTACCGGATTCTTCTTCCTCGCATGGGCAGCTCATTATCTTCCATTCTTTTTGATGGGGAGACAGTTATTCTTGCACCACTACCTACCCGCGCACCTCGCCTCTTCCTTGGTAACAGGAGCATTGGTGGAGTTCATCTTCTGCGTCGAGCCACTCGAGACGGAGAAGATTGGGAAGGACGGAAAGAAGAAGTATACTCCCCGCTCCGGGCCTCAGAGCCTGGCTGCGGCTTGGGCTGCAGCGGTCGTTATTACGGCAGCCGTTGCTGGTGGATGGTATTTCTTCAGCCCATTAACATATGGTAGCCCTGGATTGGACGTTTCCCAAGTTATTTCCAGGCAATGGCTCGGTTATGACCTCCATTTCGCGAAATAGGTTGGTTTAGTGGAGGATCGTTTTGGGATTTCTTTTTCCTTGCTTCTTCACTTTTTTTTCCCGTTTATTTACGCCAAGGGCCACTGTGAGAGGTTTTTCAAATTGAATATGAGATTAGGGGTAATTCAAAAGATATTATATTAGGGACATTTGCTCATGGTGGCTTGGGTGGGGTGTGGGCTTGGTACTGTATGGAGCAAGATGGGCAAAAAGAAGTGTTGGTGGTGGTGTTTTTCTTTCGTTGTATTTTTGAATGAGACTCTGGTTCGGGCTTGATTGGGGTTAAAAGCCAAACGATGTTCCTCTTCTGTATGGATACCAAATTCTACTCTCTATCCAATTTGTGAAGGTGGAGTCCTATAACAACCCAATGAGCGAGACGCCCAGACGTCAAAGACAGCGCTTGTACGAGTACCCGGAGTAGGGGTGAAGTATTGGGACAAGCAGGGGTAGCAGAGGCCTGTGCATTTACCTTGAAAGGAGTAATCAAAGAACCAAAAAGTAAGAAAACTACTAACCAGAGCAATTCTACTACCCCTGCTTGTCCCAATATTTTCCCCCTCACCCGAGTACTTGTATTATACCGCAGTCCGCAGAGCTACGAGATAGCACCAAATTACGGACAGTCTAAGAGTACGGTACCGGTACTCGAGTACTGGTCCCAGTATCACATCGAAAAGTCGATGTAAACCCTAAAATATTCTCGTAGCCTACCGCATGCCGGTAGCCAATGCCTTCCAGCAGCCTCCGGCGGAGTCGGTCCGGACCACAGAAGACGAAGACACCATCCATGACGAAAAACGGCCAGTTTAGCAGAGAAAAGCCAAGCCAAGCCGTAGCCGTTCCATCAACCAGTAATTAACTGCTCAGATAATATCGAAACCCGATAGAAGGGGATGAGAATGGAAATCGTGCATTTTTAAGAGAACGAGTCCTGCCTGGCTTCGGAGCCGCGCGCCAATGACCGGTCCCTTGTCGGATGGCCCTGGCCTGGCGGCCAACTGTGGGCAGCCAGAAGTGAGCCCGAGCTGGTGTCATAGGGCATGGGGAGCGAACTCTGTAGCTCGAACATTCATTCTAGAGTAAGTAACAGTAGGTTATATCCGCCAAGACTGGCCTTTTCCAGGTTAATATTTTCGCAATTACCAATCCAGAGCCCCCGTTAAGGGAGTTAACAGCAATTAACCTATCACGGACATTCCCCTTGTTCCTACCAAAATCTTAAACCCCAATATCTCCTTGAAAACTTGAGATATTTCTATCATCACTCTCTACTACCGGTAGTGTGTAGAGGATCACCCACATAATAGAGCCATAATTCTCATCAGACTCGTAATTGAAGATGGACAATATTTTCTTGGCAAAGCACTCCGACTGTGGTGGGTTCCCTCACCATAGAGGGAGGGGGGGGAAGGAAAAATTATCTGCTCCCCGTCAAAGATCCGTAATCCTCGCTTTGGGTTGGGTTGCGGCAGCAATTATTCAGCCATAACGTACAGATGTGCCAGCATCATCTAAGGGATTCCGCCACAAACCTGTATTAACTTAGCCTCTTTTGTGGGCACTCGGCCGGTCCCACGTTAAGTGCCGGATTGGGCGGGTCCAAGCTTACGAAAGATTACCATATCACCGAAAATGCTTAGAGGTCCCGTAAACAAGAATAGGTTCCACCAGCACCACCGCAAACTGGAGGAAGGAAAGTCATTCTCGGTTTGCTAGTCAGCGATTACAGAGAAATGAACCCAAGCTTAATCATAGTAACCATATTGTAGAATTGTGAGGGTACTGTGGCATCTTCTGGTGGCATCTTGAAGCTTTCTATTCTTTCCTTTCCTTTCCTTCCCCCCCGATTGTCCCTTGAGGGAGTGGTATATAAACGATTGTGTCCCGGGGCAATTCTTCCTTTCCTTCTTTTTTTAAAGAAGATGCAAACAACTGCTTTGTTTGCTGCTCTGCTCAGTGTTCTACTTGCCTATTTTTACTCCACTTCCAGCGAATCTGTGCGTGAGATTTTGGCTTCACTAGTTAGCCCTAGCAGTGGGATAAATACGAAAAACCTAGCTTCCTCTGTGGCCACAGGTGCTACGACGACGACGACGATTTCTTCACTAGTTAACAAATCCACCCCAACCGCGACTTCCTCATCCTCGGAAGAAGATACCATCTTTACACCAATAGTCCTCGCAGAAGAAATGATTGTCGCACGCACAATTGCAAAAGCCTTCAAGGCGATCGAGAAGGCCGAAGGCGCTGGAGCAAAAGTTCGCAGATCAGTCGGTACCAGTCAATTGAAGAACTTTAGTCCCTTCTTGATGCTTGATCATTTCTCGGTTGGGCCCGAAGCGGGGTTTCCGGATCACCCCCATCGGTATGCAAGAAAGAAAACAACCTCCCACCCCTTCGTCAGTCTATGATAACTAACGGGAATGCTTTGCTTTTACAGCGGCCAAGAAACAATAACCTACCTTTTACACGGCAGCATTGACCACGAAGACTTTGCCGGGCACAAGGGCACGATTCACCCGGGGGATCTACAATTCATGACGGCCGGAAGAGGAATCATGCACGCAGAGATGCCGGGTAAGAATGGCGACGGGTCGCCCAATGTGGGGCTGCAACTTTGGGTAGACCTACCCAAGCACCTGAAGTTCTGCGAGCCCCGCTATCGCGACCTCGCTGCCAAGGAGATACCCACCGTCACTGTGGATAACGAGAAGGTCTTCATCAAGATCATCTCGGGCACCTCGCATGGCGTAGACTCGGTCCGCGACTTGGCATATACCCCAGTGTGGATCTTGGACGTTACCATGAAACCTGGCGCCAGGCTCGAGCAGCCGTTGCCGAAGGGCTGGAATGCGTTCGCGTACACGTTGAAGGGTAAAGCTGCTTTCGGAGCCGACGGCGAAAAGAGAGTCGGGGAATTCTATAATGTTGTGTTTGAGCAGGAGGGCGATGGAGTCGTCGTTGCTACGGATAATAATGCGGAGGAAGACGCCCATTTTAGTATGTATGCGCTGCTCTTGTTCACTTGTGGCTACTGACGAAATATGCGCACTAGTCATCATCGCAGGCCAACCCCTCGACCAGCCCGTCATCCAATACGGGCCCTTCGTCCTTAACACTGAAGAGCAGGTCTACCAAGCCATGCTCGACTACCAGACCCACAGCAATGGCTTTGAAAGAGCCAAGCATTGGCAGTCAGAGATCGGGAAGAGGATGACGAGTCGCTAAACCCTTTCATTCCTTCAGGCACGGTATAATGTAACTTTAGAACATCACCTTCTTCTTTTCTCCTTTGTTCGCTGGTGTTTGTTTATTTTCCCTGTTGGCATAAGGGGGAATGGAACTTCTTTTATCCGCCAATTTCTTCCTTTCCCCTGCGGGTTTCCTTGTTTCACAACACCATAGAACACAAATAAATTCCGTCAAGGCATAAATCTCGTATTACCACCGTTTCACCAATCTACCTCGATCCCCCCCCCCCGGCTCACAAGCGCTAAACAAAATGCCATAAGGCTACGTAGCGGATTAGCCTATTTGCCAACCTAGGGTACCCTTCTCTTTGTTCACCTGCATATACACGCACGCATGCCCGTGGGTAAAGTACGTATGTGTATATTATGTATGACATCGTATAATATTATGTATGTACTCGAGATACGGTATATATTATGCAACGCGATATTTAGCCCCCCCCAATCCCACAGCCGCGCGGGCAAACCGGGATCAACGAAGAAGGAAAAGTAGTAGTGAGAGAGTGACATTATGTGATTCGGGTGGAGATGTCCAGATGTGGTAGGGCTGATTCGTTGTTCCCTACGGTAGGCAACAGTGATGATCTTTTATGTAGTTGCCTGAGGGGGGGGAGGGAGGCACAGTACCTACTCGTACTGGTATGATACGGTATCATAACTCGCAGTTACCGGTGCTTGTACCCGAAGACAGGGATATTGGAAGAAAAAAATACTCAGGGCTGGAGAGGGGGCGGGTTACACGGCGCGGTTGACTGCCGGTATCGGTATGATATGTACAGTACTCGTGCTGGTATCGTAGATTCCTGCTATCGCGAGGGGCTTTGATGGTGGTGGTGGGTACTGGAGGCTAGGGATTTGGGCGGGGGATGGGGCGCTGTGTGGGAAGGAAGGAAGGAGAGAAGTTCATTGTAGCGGTGTGAAGGGAGGTAGTGATGGGGATTCTCTGGGTAATACTTTTCTTTCTTTCTTCCGTATGGCACTGTACTAGTACAGTACTCTGTATCTCGCTCGCTCAACCGTATCGGTCAGCATAGATCACTGTGCTGGTACTATACTCTAGTCCAGGCGATTGTACTTGTATTGTGTCAAAGCATATGCTTTTATTCATCGAGCCTTCAAGATGCTCCTGAGAGGTGTACTCGTACTACAAGTATCCCACAGTCCGTCACTTGCTCCGCCCAAGAGATCTCATTAAGGAAATGACGGAATCCGAAAAGTACCCTTCCTTAACTGGAAATAAATTGGGGAGGACCTGGAAACTATCACTCCCTAACTAGAAATAAAGAAATTACTAGGGCTCCTGACTGAGACATACATATTATTCCAATGATTTCTTGGGCGCGCCGAAGGTCTACGGTAAGGGAAACCGCATCACATGGCGCAACCTATTGCTCGCCGGATGCTTACGTAAAAGGCTCGGCACGGCGGATTCAAAGATTACAGTTGCCCTATTGCGCGAAGGACTTCCTATCGCTGCGGTATGATAGCCCCCTAAGGTGGGAAGTCTGAATTGGGCCGAACCGGTGTCTTGGTGAGGAAAAGGATGATAGATGGCCGGAGAAGAAAAGAGTAGTGTATGTAGGCCGGGGGCGGGGGGGGGGGGGGGGGTGCAAAAAAGGTTGAGT
>Ga0307517_10000215_pt1 | contig 98000 bp, 49 predicted proteins | sample 23_EM_MG_FD_194515 | JGI IMG/M metagenome (GOLD analysis project Ga0307517, IMG submission 194515) | Populus trichocarpa ectomycorrhiza microbial communities from riparian zone in the Pacific Northwest, United States - 23_EM | ecosystem: Host-associated > Plants > Roots > Unclassified | place... | reverse complement strand
AATATTTTATCTAATATATATATATATATATATATATATATATATATATATATAATTATCATTATCATCATCTATAATATATAAACAAGATATTTAATAAATGTTATAAAAGAAACTAATGCATATCAATTGATTCTATCTCAAAAAACAAGCCTTGTAATGCATTAGATTTTGTGGACACCTTGAAAAATACATTCATGTTAATGTAATAATTCGTTGTGTTATACTTATATATCATCTCATGCAACTCTCTAAATCAATTGTCGAGTGTCGCTCTACAAATATCTTATTTCTCTTAGCATGCTAAGGATTTAGATAAGTTACAGGAATTACGAAACAATTATTTTCTCTTCTGCCTTAGTGACGGCCATTATGCAATTCATCACTTGTATCAACATAATCTGTGATGTGTTGAGATAAACCAAACTGTCGCATTATCTGATCAAGACAATGTATCTTAACAATATCAAAGTAGTGTATTGGGACCACTACTAGCCATTAATCATCCCCCTCCTAGCACATTAGAGAAGCTGCTAATATCAAATCATAAATGACTTATTAAGAAATATAATACATATATAAGAAAATAATTTGACACCAAAAAATAAAGTCACAAATAAGAAATAAGAAATAAAAATAATTATGTGATGCATACTTGATGAGTTTATTGTGCATCTAACTTGTCTTGGTAGAACTCATAAAAGTGGGTAAGATTTACAGTAAAATATCTAGAGTCACATCATTTGATACGACAAGCCAAAAAGTTAGTGCATTTTTAGTTATTAAAAATTATTATTATTCAGTTCCCATTTAAAGTTGCCTCCCCGTTTCAACTTTGAACATTATGTCCTTCTAACTTTTAGATGACCGATGTGAATATGTGCTCCTACGACCAAAGCTAGATATATTTAGATTAAAACTATTACTTAATGTTTAAAAAATAATTAAAATTTTAAAAAGAAATTATTAACTGAGAATATTTAAAATAATTGTATTGAAAGGAATAGTAAATAATCATCTATTTGTTTATTTTATTTCATGCATGTTTTACATACCTGCTAGTGCAAATATGAAAGCATGTTCTTCCCCTAGCCATGGGATGTCCTGAAAGTCCTTAAGGAATGTCAGAAAGTAAACTAAAATTGCATTGCTAGTCAAACTTGTGAATATTATACTCCTAAACATGTGCATTATTTATGCTTAAGCATACATAGTAAAATACACCTCTATTATATCATCTAGGGGTTCTTAAAATTACCAGACAACCACATTTACTTGATACTATCACCTTTAAAACCAATTGATGAAGGCATGCATCTCAATAGATGTATAACAGCTTTAATATTTCTAAATTGTATACTTATATTGGCTTTTATAATTTTCAACATCACCTCAACAATTAGATATAAGTCAATCTGATGGTGGCTTTACATAACCAGTAAGTTTTGACATGAGTATGACCCTTTCAATTTTGAGATCTAAAATGAATTAGACCTCTGGTGGCACCTTTATGGAAATACCATTTCCAGAATGATTCATAAATACATTGCAATTGCATATAAGTTTTGGTTGAACGTTGCACCTTGTATTGTAATAAATTATTTATATACCACCCTCTAATTCATTGCTCGATAAGGTTGAGTTTTTATGATTTAAAGCCTAATCATTGCATGTCCTTTAGGCATACCCACTCACATCCTCAAATTTAAGAATGAGAGGTCCTATTAATTAGCTTAGTAGCCCAACTAACTCATTTTCTCAACTATATCAACATAAAGGTTATCTTGATCATCACTTGGTTCAGATTCTCCATAATAATATGGAGCATTTGCCATACCTAACTAAGCTTTCATATCCATAATTTATAGTACCGATGTTAGGTTCATTGTATCACCACCAAAACTAGATGCCCCAACTGATGATGCTTGTATGCTCTTTTGAATATAACTTGGGATCCAAATAAACTCCATACTATAAGACTTTCCTTGTCTAGGCCTTCTATTTGAGTAGAACTCTAAAATTTATAATTTTCGGTGACCACCTCAACATCGAATGCAAATTGTCATCACTAAAAATTAGTACACCAACATAACGAATTGGATGTACCCTAGCTTGCTTCCTCTAAGTAATATTAACTTTAATTTCCCCTAAGCTCAACAAGATTCGACCACATATACATCTTTTTACCTCGGTAAGAGACATGTCTAAACTAGTAGTTAGGAACTTGTTATTTCTTCATTGTAAGTAATAACCGTTATCAATATTGATTATAATACCATTATAAAAGCATAGTAATCCGATACTATAAGACATTTTGTGAAACAATATAACAAATCCAAACCTAATTTAACAATAACACAAATTAATCAAGGTACATGATTTTTTAAAAAAAACTTTGATCAATGAAACCTTAAACCCTAACATCATCAACCAAACCCTAATTCATCATATTTATCCCTAAATAATGTAATCTATCAACTTATTTAGTGTAATTTAAAGTTAATTAACCAAATATATAATTAATTCAACAAAACTCTAAACTAACTAAAAAAACCTTAACCCTAACATAATTGACAAAAACCTAATTCATCATTTTCCTCTATAAATAACATAATTTATTAACTCAATTGATGTGTTTTATAGATAATTAACATAATTTATACCTAATTCAACAAAATCCTAAATTAACCTAAAAACTCTAAGCTTAAACCCTAACATAACCAAAATTAAAAATTAGCATACAAAACACCAAATTAATAGAGTGAGAAGTGTGTAATATACCTAAAATTATTGAAAGTGGGTAGCAATGGTAGCTAGATTTGTGCAAAGCTGCGCGAGTGAGAGTAAATAAAGAGATTGTCATGATGGAGAGAGAGAGAGAGAGAGAGAGAGAGAGATAGGTTGTTTGTCATAATAGAGAATGGGAGACAATTGTGATTGATAGAGAGAAACTAGATCAATGATAGTGGTGGAAGAAGAGGAGAAATGATAAAAGAAAAGGAAAGAAAAGAAGCATCTAACATTTAATCTATTGAAGTTGCATATGTCACATGCAACTTCATAAACAATGCCAATTCTCTAATTAAGTTTTCAGCTATGCTATTTTCCTAATATTTTATTCCTACTGTGCTACTTGAAAAAAAAACTCTAAAAACTATAGACATGCTATCTAAATTGACAATGATATAGGTAGTTTAAACATCAACCAACCAATTACTCGTGTGTTATTACAAAGAACTTTTTAACAAAGTTATTAAGCCTAATCAAGTCTGACGAGTCAGCATAGTGACTCATCATATAAACCCTATGATTCCTAATGAAAAACCCCAAAACAAGTATAGTACTAGCAACATTAGCACAACTCCTACTATTAATAATCATACTACATACCTTATTATTTATGTGATATCTATCATGAAATATGTTATCCCTATGTTACTATTTATCATCCTTCTTAATCTGAACATTAAATGATTTTCTAATCACCAAAACCTCTTTATCAACTAGATATTCAACATCACTATAGTTCTCAAGTGGTGGCATCTCATCCTCCTTATATTTGTCACTTTTTGGGTTCAATATTCTCATACTCTTTAATAACCATAATTCTTTTATTTGGACATTGTGAAGCTAATTTCTCTCATACTTAAAGCAAAAGTGGTTACATTCTATTTTTCTTGAATCAAGTTTTACGACGAACCCTAAAAATTTCTTTTTTTGAAATTTTTCTTTGTTCTTTTTAAGACCTTTTTTTAATCAAGATTGTAAATAACTTTTTTTTTTAACTTGATGTCGTAACTAGTTTTATAAAAGATAAAGAACCTGAAAATAATAAAGTATGCAAAAACTTCAAGATAAAAGGAATATAAACTGATTTAGAGCCTTACTCTAATACCAAATTATATGAACTCCATAGAAATAAAGATCCAGAAACTTATAGTGAAATTGACTCTTTCCAAGAAAGTTAAGATTTAGTTTGGAATTGAGCTTGACATAAAGCTAACTTGTACCTAGAAACCAATACTATAAGTAATTGAACCCCGACTCAACACCTGTAAAGAGACATGAATAAGAAGTATAGAAAATGTTATGAACCTTGGTTAATTATTTGATATGCTAGAGTAGTTTAATGATGAACCAAAAAATATAAGCAAAGCCTCACACACACACTAATAATTGTTAAAATCAAAGTGTGCAAAAAAAAAAAAAACCCTAAATACAAGCTAAATAACCCAAATTATAATAGGTAAGAAATTTCCTAAAAATTCTAGATAACTAATAAAATAGTTCTAAATAAAATAGGAAAAAGAATCTTAAATCAACAAGAAAACTAATATAATTCATGCATAATAGATTTTGGGCCTTGGCAATATCTAACTGCCTTGAGAGTTTAACCTAATATAGAAAAAAACCTCTAAGAACTTACGGTGGAGTTTCAACCCGATCTAACGATCGGATAAAACATTATGCTTGTTGCAGTAAAACCATGCATTAGGAAAAATAAGCTCAAAACCGCCTCTAATGCCAAAATTAATTATCCCACCATTGCAAAATAATTAAGCCCATGTTGTAGATGGATCAAGCCCCTCTTGCATATAGATTAAATCGACTAAGATCTGATCATCACGTGTTGAAACTGTAACCTCCTTAAAATTCACCTTGACCCAAATACTATGAATAAGCCTATGGATGTATCTTTGAGCTTCTTTGCTCTTAATCTTGTAATTGGTCCAACTGGAACTTCTAATGGATCATTTGGTGTAGTTTGGACTTTGGCTATGATAACCTGTATCAAAGCACCAAGAATATAAAAACCAAACCCTACCTAACACCTATGAAGAGGCACAAACAACAAGTATGAAAGATGCTATGAAGCTTGGTTAATTCTTTTATAAGTTATAATAGTTCAATGAAGAACCAAAACAAGAGAGTCTTCTCATATAAACACACAACATAAACAACAATAATGTATTCAACTTCTTTTAAAAAAAACAATGTCTTACAAAATAATATTTATACTTTAAATAAAATAAACCCTAGTTAACCTAATGGACTAACATTAACCCAAATTAAAATAAGGTTAAAAGTATATCAATATAAGGCCCAAAATATGAAAAATAATAATTCTAAAAAAATATTACTATACTCCTCCATTCTATGAATTAATAAAAAAAATTATTGAATAAAATCCTTGCTAAAAATAGACCCTTGGCCAAGCAGCCTATAGTGCTACTCATTTGGATCCAAAATAAACAAGAAAATATTTTTTCCTTAGCTTTTCATGTTTCTATACACAATAAAAAATCCTCTCATAGTTTGGAATTCATAAAACACATGGAAACAAATAAGCCTCCAACTATCAAAATTAATTAGCCCATGAAGTAGATGGATCTTGCCCATCTTGAACATAGATTAAATTAACTAAGGTTTGATCATCACTTTTTGAAGATGTAGCCTCATTGAAATTCATATTGGTCTATATACTCTGAATAAGCCTATTAAATGCATCTTTAAGCTTATTTACCCTTGATCTTGTAATTGTCTCATTTGAAACTTGTAATGGAACCTTTGGTGTAGTTTGGATCACATCGCACGAGGTTTGGTTCATGGTTTTCAAATTCTCAATTGGCCTGTCCTAAATTCCTTATTGAAAATAAGTATATGGAATGGTCTGGGAACATGTTTACATTTGATTTTAGAGTGAAGATCGACTAACTAATATTGATGATCGTGAAAATGAATATGCAAAGATGTTAATCTAAAATTGGCTTTTGCTCTTAGCTCTATTGTCATTTCCCCTCAAACCCTAATCCCTTATTCAATCTTTTCATGCATACATATATTAAAAGTTTAGGTACAAAATTAATCTTATAAATTAGTGTCTGGTCTTGATTCTGATGAAATCTCTCTTAATATGCAGCTTGCCTTGGATAACTTTAGATAGAAAATATTCATGCAGACATATTTTAGAGAACTTATAATTTGGTTTGCTTAGCTTATGTTGTGTAAAATCAATACATGAAAGTTTATGGAATAATAGTGTTTAAAAACAATTCAACTTGTTTTATCACATTTGATGCATTAATAAATAAACAATGGATTTCAAGCCATAGAGGTCGTCCATAGTGGTGGCAAAGTGAGGCAAAGCTCACTCCATCATGGTTTTTAAAACTAGGGCATGAGTTATGTAAATTGCATGTTTTGATAAAGAATTGTATATACAATTTTAATTATGATCATTGTAAATTGATTTATGTTGTGTTAATCCATTATTGATGTGTTTTGAAAGGTTGGGTATGTATAATCTATATGTAAATGATGGTTTAGTTTAAATGAGCATCATGTGTTGATAAACTGTATGAATAAAAGTAGACTTGTTAAACAAAAGATTGACAATCTTGTTGATGGTTAACTAAATGTCAATGAAGGATATATAAACTAGTTACTAAACTTTCAATGATAGATTGAGAAGTTATAATATAAGATATTGAATTTCCTAGAGCATGATTAATAGGTGAGAGTAGTGGACATTAACTTGTATTTATATAAATGAATGATGAAACGTTTAGAAATTTAAAGTTAATGTGAAGATGTATGATGATATGGATGAGTAAGTGTGTTAAATGGACTAAAATGTTTTGGGTATTGATTCAATGTAAAACCCGACTTAGGAAGAAATTTAACTAAGATATTTGAAAACCTGATAGGAAATTTTATCAAGAAAAATTTAATGATGAGGAACGAGAAAATATTATTAATGTGTATTGGACCAATAATAATTATTATAAAAATTGTTCCGGAAGTTGACATAAAAATGCTAAATATTTGGCCATAAGTTGTACAAAAAAAATACTGAAAGCTAATTAAGATATAACCAAACATGACCTAAAGATATAAATCCTGTATATAAGTGAAAAATGCCTAAATAAAGGATGTTTTAATAGACGTAATACATGTTCAATATACGATAGAACATTGATTGTGGAAATAAAGGATGTTACATGGAAAGTGAAAAAAATATAAAGGATGAATACTTAAGAATTGTGATGTCGGTGACTAAGGATATGTCAATATGATACTTAGCAACCTTAGTAATGGTGGTTAATGTTATACTATGATCTTGATACTTAGTCACCATAATATTTTAGTAACTAAAGATATAACACAAGCAGGATACTAAATACCAGAAAAGGGTAATTAAAGATATGATAAAAAGGATGTTTATTTGCCATATAATTGATGACTAAGGAATAAATGTAACTCGACACTAAATTATCCGGGTGTCAGCAATTAAGCAAATTCATTATATTGATTGATGAATGAACGAGTAATGATTTACGATATGACATAATAATGTAAATGTGTAAAGAGTCAATTAAATTAATGATGACCCTTGTTCCCTGTGTAATTAAGTATTAACTTGTATAATTATTAATTGTTGCAGGTCCTAATCTCAAAACCAATCATCCTTAAACTTATCTATTTTGTTTATATCGTTTTGTAACAGGAATTAGCTAGGTATCGAATAGTTTTGAATATTTTAAAAACTTATCAATGATGTATTAATGGTTCACCTTATATTTAGGTATAAAATTTTAGGTGATCATTTTTACATTATCCATATACATATGTCATTTATGATGTATGCATGTTTTGAATTTTATTATCTTAATTTGAACAATTGTGTTTACGTGATGTGTAATATACTATAATCATGAAATTATGATTTTTGATATAATGATAATATCAATAATATGTGTCAAGGTACAATTATATTTTACAGGAAAATATGAAATAATAGGAAAGACTAATATTGTAAAGAAATGTTGTCGAGTTTTCTTGAAAATTGTATCGTATGATAAAAAAAATAAAAAAATGTAACCAAATAACTTAAGATGATGGAGTGAAAGATTCTTTTACAAAAAAAAAAAAAACAAATTGATGCTGAAATCATGACTATATCATGTGAAATGACTATAGATTCCTGGGTCATTACATTCAAGATGTGTTATTGTAAATTTCTAGAGAGACATTGGAAGTAAGACTCACAACAGGAGGAGCATACTTCATAGAAGCTCTAGATAGGTGTTGTTCACTCTTTTTTTTTAGTAAAAGAAATGTTTCATTTAATTGCTTGTAAATTAAATGTACTACGAGAACACGAATATGATGCAAGAGTATACAAATAAAGTTTGTCACAAGAACACGAATACGATGTCAAAGTGTGTAAATGAAGTACATTAAGGGAATTTGAATATGATGAGAAAATTAAAGTCAGCTGTATGAACATAGACTAATTATATAAGTTAAAGTTAGTCGTATGAATGAAGACTAATTGTGTAAATTAAAGTTGGCCACACTAGCAAAAGTTAATTATGTAAATTAATATCGGCCGCACTGACGAAGACTAATTCTGAACATTTGAGCTAGTCGCATGAAGATGGGTATTTTGGAAATCTGAGATGGCCAAAATGGTGGAGGTTATTAAGGAGATTAAGCCAAACATAATAATAGGACTAATAAATATCTTGAAGCATAAGATCACAACTATTAAAACGAGTAAATAAATATGGTTGATGTAAAACATGGACTATACATTATCAAAATTGATCAATAAGTGTAAGGTTGATATAAGCATAGGCTATAGGCATTGCAATAGATTGATAAATGCATAGTAGATATAAAGTATGAGTCATGAGTACTAAAATGAAACAATGAATACAATTGAGAGGAAACACAGGCCCTATGATGGTTGGAATGGATTAGTAAATTCAGACATCTTAAAGCATGAATCATGATTAAAAAAATGGGTCAATGAATACTATAATTAAAAAAGGGCATTACTTTGAGTGAATGAATATGATCATCCTTAGACATAAACCATAATTATTGAATGGGGTTAATGAAGCCATAACCAAAGTAAAGTATGAGTTAAATGTATTGAATGAGGTTAATAAACCCATGATTAAAGTGAAATATGAGATAAATGTGTTGAATAGGGTTAATAAACCTATATTTATAGATAAGTAAGAGTTAAATGTATTGAACGGGATTAATGAATCCATATTTGGGTCAAAACATGAACTATAAATATTGGATAAAATTGAAATAAACCATGTACTAAAGGTATTGGGATGATTAGATGAATGTGGTTAAAATAAAGCATGAGTTATGATCATTAGAATGAGTAAATGAATGCATAATTAATATAAACCACAAGTTAAGGGTATTGAAACGATTTGACGAATACAATTAACTTAAAGTATGAGCTATAATTAATTGAAATGGAATAATGAACATATAGTTGACAAGGTCTTGATGCATTCATGAAGGTGATAGCCTAATATGCGTAATATAAAAAATGATAGTTTATCGGTTAATGACGAGGATGCAATGAATTGAAGATTTGGGAGAGATTAAATATGCTTATAAAAGATCTAATGATGTTGTGTTTACTTATATATTTTTGTGACCATTAGTATGAAAATGATTATATATTATGCTTAATATTTATCTCACAACTCTATATGTTTTGCATGTACTTGTCCATTTGACACAGCCATCTTAATATATTGTGCTCGCTTGACTTAGTCTTTTTGTAAGGTGGTATCTTGTAATAACTAGCTTATGTTATGTAAATGTATTTAATATTTGTATTTAAGTAAAGGTAATACATACATTATAAGAAAAAAAAGAAAAAGAAGAAGAGATGACTCTTTATTGTTTGAGAATGATTGTATATAAATATTTCAAAGAATGTTGTGATCTTATACTATGTTTATGTAATGCGTTTAATTATGTAATTGATAAAATTATTTGGGTGGTATGTCATAGGCTACCTAAGTATTGTTGTGTGTGCCAAATGTGGTTTAAATTGTTGCTGTTGTGTTTGTAGGTGTTAATGCAGGATAAAATTTTTAGGTAGGGCCCTTGTGTAGGGGAGGTTTTGCTAAAAACTTGTTAGATTGAATAAATTTTTTATTTTAAATGGAAAATCTCTTGTATGTTAGATATGTATGTCAAGTGTACCACAAATGTTAAAAGTTATGTTTAGATTATTCTGAATAAAATATGATGAAGTAAATCAAGCACAAGTTAGGTTAAAAAAATACCACTTTTTTTTTACCTTAAATGATTGCTTGCGTGTTTGAAAATACCAAAATATGATGGGCATTTCATGTCAACCCAACCTCTAGGCTAGACTAGATTTAAAAGTAAATTAGGTGGGGGTTGACCTAGTATGACCTAACCAACTTGACGGGTACACCTGCGACTTGGTCGACTTGATCAAAACCTAGATCTTTTTTTTAAAAAAAAAAATTTTAATGACTTCAATTTATTTTTCTTACAAAAATATCTAAAAAACAACGTTTTGGATTTACCTAAGTCAAACCAGGTTAAACCGCTTAACCCACAATCTAAGTCATTGCCTTGACTTGGTTTAATAACCTTGAATTTTAGAATCAATTTTTTATTTAACTAAAAAATTATAAGAATAGGCATTTGCATGAAAGACAATGAATAAAATTATTGAGAAAGATGCATTTCTTTAATGCAAACTCCATTTTCGTATCAATGCATCCTTTTTTTTTTTGTCTTAACAAAAGCATGTTTTTTTAACTGTAAACACTATATTTTAAATAAAAACCTATCATGATCTCAAAAGCAAGTTTTAAAAGAAATTATAAAAACCTATCATGATCTCAAAATCATATTTTTGTATGTAATTGAAGATATTTTTTTAAATCAAATGTAATAAAATTATGTCAAAACTCAATTAAAAATTTAAATAACAAAAAAAATTATTTTCATTGAATATTAATGAGTAATTGTTTTTGGCATATTGCATGATAATTGAAAAGGAATTGTTAACTTTCCAATAGAAACTCATAATATTATTTAAGAACCTTAAAGATACAAAATAATAATTTAAATATTAGATTAAATATTTTTTATATTGCATTTCAATCAAAATTAAAAAAAAAATACATCTAGAAATTAAAACTATAAAAAAGGCTAGGAACTTGGGCAAAAAAGATGAGGCCCAAGCCTTGGCCTAAAAGAAAGAAGGCCCGCACCACTAGCCTTCTATTTTTTTTTTTTTTTTGCCAAAGTTGTTTGTCTTTTTTTTTTTGAAATAAAATAGATTGTATTCCTAGAAAAATTAAGCTGGGTTTTTTTGGACTTAAAAAACCAATTTAAACTTTTTTTCCACCTAATAAACACTCTTAAAATATCAATAAACTAATTTCTCAAATGAAAACATCTCTAAATCAGTTTAAAAATATAAAAATAAATTGGAAAAAACTCTCTCAACCATGATTTATTTTTTTCAGCAATATAAAAACTCAAAAACACCTTAATAACACTCATCTCGTCAAGAAGAACACATTGACATCAAATTTGGCATTTTTTGTTAATGAAATCTCGTCAACCAACACCTTTCTTTCTCCTCTATAGTTTTTCTACGACTCTTTTTTTTTTTCAAATTCAAGAATTGAAAACTAAACAAAATAAAGTTTTGGATTCAAACTTAAAAGTCTCAAACTAAAAGAATAAAAAAGGAAAAAGAAAATATGAAGGCCAAAATCATTGGAAAGTGCTCCATGAATATTTTTTTAAAAGCTTGTATATTGCCTCATTATCAATTTTGATCCCTGTATTTTTAAATATTAATTTTTAATACTGTGATAATTTTATAAAAAAAAATAAAAAAATTTATAAAGTTTAATTTCTAGTCAACACAATGTAATTTTTTTTTAAGTTGGATGACTCGAGCATGAAAAATTTAAAGGATAAAAAGGAAAACATTACTATAATCAGAGTATGTTTTTTCTCCTCACACATCTAGTATATATAGTGAATTATTGAGGGCAATTAATTTTTTTTCAATATAATACAATACAGTAGAATTTTAATTTTAATTTTAATTTAATGTTGCTATTCTTCATCAACTTCTTATAAGATGTAATTAGATTCCATCAAATGTTTTGATGGGAATTACTTTTCCCAAAATGTGCTTTGTGCGACTTGGGTTAAGCCCTCCCCGGAACCCTAAAAACTAAAAGCCATTTTATCCCAAAATGTGATGTGCATCTAGCGTCGGTGAGGTGGGAGGAGGACAGGAAGCGAGAGATAAATGGTTTTTTTTTTTTTTGAAAAAATATCTTATTAGAAAAGTTAGGCCTTACTTTTTCAAATTGATTTTTCTATTAAATCAACCGATGTGTCTCTTGCTCAAATTAACATCCGAATTAAAAAAAAATCTGAACAAATCTGATAACATTTGCTAGCATGTTAAGAGTGTGTTTAATAATGTAATTTAATATATTAGAAAATATTAGAAATTGATTATCAGTTAGGTGGAAGAATTCAAGAGTGTTTTTGATAATCCCGTAAAATTTATTTTTAAAGTTTTTTGTTGTTTGCAAAAGTATTAATTTAATATTTTAGGTATTTTTTTATATAATTTTAAAGTATTAATATTAAAAAAAAATATTTTTAATTAAAACACATTAAAAAAAAAACATTCATTGTTTACAAGATAAGACTGATTTTTTTGTTTATAATAATCTATTTTTGGCTCTATATAGCATTGTGTTCCAACTATATTTTTAATTTTTTAATTTAAAATTATTATTTTTTAATGTTTTTTAATATTAAAAAAAAATAAAAAATAAAAAATATTATTTTAATATTTTTAAAAATAAAAAATAATTTAAAAGTAAGCTACGTTAAAGCCAAATCCAAACATGCCACCTCTCTCTCGCACACATGAGGTGGCCTCAGCTTTTCTTTCTTTCTTTGTTGTTGTTTTTTTTTTTTTGAAGGATTCTGTCCTCTTAGTTTCCCTTGTTTTATTTTTTTCCTTAAAAGAAAAAAAACAAACATTAACCGTAACAAACAGAGTTTGATTGTTAAAAGAGCGCGTGTCTGATTCGAAAATGAATTGTTAGTTGCAAAAGAAGAGAGTAGTAGAAGTGATGGGTCGTCCTCCCAGTAATGGCGGTCCTTCCTTTCGCTTCATGCAGTATGAGGTATGCTATCTTTTCTGTCATTGTCAATATTTTTTCTTTTGTTTTATTTCTTGATGTGGGTTGTATTTAAAGTTGGAAATACAAAGTGGGCTGGTTTTATCTCTGGATTTATGTGCTTGATTTTTCTGGGTTTCAATTAGTGCCTTGATTTTTTATGTTTTTTTACAATATATGATGTTGTGTTGTTCTGTACTGTTATCTAATGCCATTAGTGTTTAATTTTAACTAATTATATTTAATCTAATTTTTCACATGTCTGGACTTCTTTTTTTTCAAGTAAAATTTTTGCGGATTTGGGGAGGTTGAGGTTCTCTTTCGTTCTATATAAACAATCAAAGCATGTCGCATAAATTGATAAGAGCTTACATTTTGATGTCATTCAAATTTTTTTTGTCTACTGAATTAAAATCTTGGGATACTATTTTACTGATCCAAGTGTGTGTTGCATTGGGATTGATCATGTTTTGGAACTCTAGGCTTCAGATGGATATTCTAGGCTGCAAAGAAGACAGACTAATCCCCACGTTCCCCGGGCTTTTTTTTTTTTATTCCTTTTAGCAGATGAATTGAACGTATAAAACCTTTTCCTTTTATGGTATTTTGAGTAATGTTTTGTTCTGTACCCACTTTTCAAGGTCACGGAGATGGACGCTATTTTGCAAGAACACCATAACATGATGCCAGCTCGTGAGGTTCTTGTATCTCTTGCAGAGAAGTTCAGGTGAGTGTGTTTTCTTCCAAGAACTTATGATATTTAAACTTCTCGTTATAGTGCGGGGATTAAAATTGTGAGGTGTTCATCTCTCTTTGTAGTGAGTCTTCAGAGCGAAAAGGGAAGATTCAAGTGCAAATGAAACAAGTAAGACACCTTGAGTGCATTTCTTTCATGCATGATTAGGATTATTTCAACACTCATATCTTAATTGGAATACTATTTATAGGTTTGGAATTGGTTCCAAAATAGACGGTATGCAATAAGGGCAAAATCAAATAAGGCCCCAATGAAGTTAAATATAACACCTATGCCTCGCGATGATTCAGCTGCTGCGAGGAGTGTGCCTCAACAAGCAGCTGCTCCTATACCTGATGCTGTGCCAGCCACTACATCTGCTTCTTCAGGTAGAATGAATTCCAAAGTGTTGAGGACTTTTTCCTTTTTTAGCATTTTTGCTTACCTATTAGGTCATTTCTTTGGCACTTTTCAACTTTGAATTCAAGATGTCACCTGGTTTGATTAAGTAGTCTCTTAAATTACTAAAATTTTAGCGTTGCTGTGTTTGGTTTCACTGTTGATGGGTATTGCATACGATTAAGAATCACATCCAAGCGTATGGTCTGGCACGCACACACACCCCATGTGCTTGTGTAAATGTTTTTTAGTCTATTTACAAACATTTTGATTGTATCTGCGGGAAATGGTTTTACTCATTGCTGTTTTTAGGTTCTTTCCCATGCTCCATGTTGCTCAAGCTGAAAGCAGGGTCTTCCTATAGCTTGTTCATCAATGGAAATGATTGCTTATTCATCCATCCTGTTGTCCCTCCAACATGTCTTTGTTTACTCTTTGTTTGGTATAATGCCTTGATGTTTGTTTAATGCTCTCTTGTATGAAAGGAACGACAACCATCTTCTGCAAGGTCTCAAGTAGAAGATTCCAAAATCATAAAAATCATTTAACAGCAGACTTACCATCTGACACACGTGACCACAGTTCACTTGCTATCTTTTCTTAGTTGTAAGCTAAGGACCTCTCTAATCTCAAGCATTATTAACTGATGATATTTTCCAATTCATGGGCACACATGACCCCAAATAGTGCATAAATCTCCACACAACATGAAGACAATCAACAAACTAGCAACAGAACTCCAAGTCCAACAGCCCTGTATCATCTATTCTGACATATTCACAATCTGATGTGGAAGTACCTCATTTCTCAAAAATATAGGGGAGAGGGAGGGGGAGGGGGGTACCTTTAATCAAAGCTCAAGACACAAGTCATCGGAACTCTTCAATGAAACCCCTTTATTTTTTATTATACAAATATTTCTGCCAAAACCAAAACTTGGAAAAATAAAATTCAAACTAATCAAATGCCATTTTATATTTTCCAGATGAACTTGAAATGGTACTGTGCTGTATGTGTAGAGTCATGCTTAGATTGCTTATAATCTGATCTGTGTAGCGTAAGCCACATTCAGGCTTCAAAGTTTACATCCCTTTGAAATTCTCCCGATTTCAAAATCATTGTTGAATTAAAGTGATGGAGCTTCAGAAGAATTAGCTGTGTGAATGCATGGCTCTTTTCCTGAAAATTGGGTAAATTTGGGTCATCTCCAGTCATCAAAATGTTTTATAGCATTCTCTTGGGGATAATTTCTCATGCTCAAGTTTGGAACTTATAATTCTCTAATTTCTTCCTTGTCTGTGCTGTTCTGAGATGTCCCTTTTCACACATGATTTTTGTTCTCTTCTTTCATGTCTCTCAATTTCTTCTCGTATCTTCTGTCTTCTTCATTTCCCAATTCCTCTTTCAGCTGCTAGAAGTGTCTGTAGGTATGAAAATGAAGAGAAGAAAGGACTGCTCTTTGAAAATGTTCCCAATCTAGATTAAAAAAGAAAAATTAGTTAGGTAATTTCCATTTTGTTTTTAATAATGGGCATTTTTCTATAGAATTCTATGATGCAGTGTGAAATCATCATATACTTCTAGTTTAAGATGGCCTTTAGTCATGAGGGGGGATTTAGGTGGTTGAGGATATGTTTAGGGGAGGAGGTTGTATCATATGGTCACACTTTTGGTTAGTTTTTGGCATTTTGCATTACCTTATGAAGTGTTTGCTTAAGGTACCAAAAAGAAACAGAAAATGGAGTTTATGCAGTACAGTTTAGTGAGGAAAATAATTGCATAGTTGCTACTGAAAAACTAAGTAGGATAAACTCCTTTCTCTTTTTCACTGGTGGACATAATTGCATCTTACCTGTTAAAAGCTTCATCCTTCTTTTCTTGACCTGTTCTAGAAAAACAAAAATGTTAAAAATTAAGTACTGTGTCATAATCATTTCTCATGTAATCAATTTTGTTTCCTTGCATCTCCTGATACCTGCTTGGTTGGCAAAGTTTCCCAAACTGGTGATTTAAATGTTCCTTGACTGTCCTGATTAGTCATTAAGAAACATCATTAAACATCATCTCCATATTAAAGCTGAAGAAACTATGCAACTTGTTGTTAACACCTCTAGATATTGCAGAAATCATTTTTTTTAAATGCCTACATCCAGTTTGTAGATTTATTTGGCCCTCATTTTTTAACAGCTGCTGGTGCCAGAAGGGCAACTTCAGAAAACTCTTATATGGAATTTGAAGCCAAATCTGGTAGAGATGGTGCATGGTGAGAATTTAATGCTTTTCCAGTTGAGGATTCAAGTGGTTGAGATTTTAATGCTTCTTCCTGTTCTATTTGATACTTAATTTTTTCCTTACTTGGTTTAGGGATTACTTGATTCAATTTTTTCCTTACTTGGTTTAGGGATTACTTGATTCAATTCTATTTTGTTACCTTCTTTGCCAGGTATGATGTAGGAACCTTCCAATCCCATAGATACTTGGACAAGGGGGATCCGGTAATATATCAACTCATTCGTACTGCATGTAGTAATGCAATGATTAACATAAACTACTTGGGATATATTTTAGTTGCATGCTGAGTTTAATGCTTCTGTAATTTTCATTCACCTTTCTCATCCATGCATCAATTGCATCCTTTTATCATCAACTAAATAACTTATCTTCCATTTTTGTTCTCTGAATAAAATTCCGTGAGATTGTTCAGAGCTAAGTATATGTGAACCAATATCTGTATTCCATTACTAAATTGTTCATTGTGTTAAAAGATTTGATTTCATGGCATAGGGACTGAGTTTTCCATCTTGTCACTAGGGCCTAGAAGGAATAATCACATTCAAATTTTTGCCAAAGCTAATATTTGAGTTGATTGCCCATGAACTTTATGTTGGGATTGGTGACTCTGGTTCTTATGACCCTATTCCTTAAGAGAATTCAATAATTACCAATAACTTTGCTCAATATTTTGTCAACATTGAGTTTTCTTAGCTGTTTGCCACATGGGAACAATTGTGCCTTTTTTTTTGTGTTGCTTTGCCAACCTTCTTTCGCTAACATCATGTTCTACTATTTCTGGCCATTTCAGGAAGTATTGGTTCGGTTTGCTGGTTTTGGACCTGATGAAGATGAGTGGCTTAATGTTTGCAAGCATGTCAGGCAGCGTTCTCTCCCTTGCGAAGCATCGGAATGTGTTGCTGTTCTTCCTGGAGATCTCATACTCTGTTTTCAGGTGGGAGCATCTACTTGTGAATGAAAACAAATGATCAATTAAACCATTCTTTGGTGAAACTATTAGGAGCATCTTTCTAAAATGCTCTCAAATTCTCAGGAAGGCAAAGATCAGGCTCTGTATTTTGATGCTCATGTTCTTGATGCACAAAGACGAAGACATGATGTAAGAGGTTGCCGTTGTAGGTTTTTGGTGCGTTATGATCATGACCAGTCTGAGGTATATTTATGTTTCTTTCTTTTCAATTTTGAAATGCATCTTTCCTGTTTCTGATGTACAAAGCCCAATGGAAAGCCCATTTCAATATATAACCCGTGTTGTACAAAATTGTTTTGTTCATCTTTTGGGTAATAAATAGGACCATTTTCATCCAAATATAGAACTCCTTTTCTTCTGTTTCTCAGTATTCAAGTGGAAGATGTTAAATTACCATTCTTTATTTTTTAATCCCTCTACTCGATAGACTTCCTCAAGATAAGAAAAGCGTAACAGCAGGTTTTAACTGTTAAAAGTAGATCGATGCATGTGCTTGATCTCACATAAGCTAAAGTCAGAGGAACAGATTTTGCCTATTCTCGTGCTGGGAAAAACAGTGTTGGCTAAAGTTCCTCTTTAATTATCTCGTTGAAATCAATTTCATTACAGAAACTCAAGTTTTGAGTATATGTTTGCTACTCATGGAATCATGTAAATTGTAAGTCTCTTTTTGCGTACTCTTCTGGCATTTGTGCAAGAAATGCAGTTTTTTCTTTTGAGTGTGCAAATTGAAATTTCCTCTTGATTACGGCTCGTTTAAGGTGAGTAATATCATGATTTACAGATTTATTTTTTGCCATTGTTAATTTCAATGAAGAAGGCATGAATGTTTTCAACATCTTTGATATAAATGTAGTTTGATTTAGAGCGTGATTTGTCTTACTCATGAGCATATTTATCACATGCATGTATCTGCATCTCTCTCTTGGAGCAATGCTGAAGATACAACTGAGTTACTTTGTTTTGCGCAATTGAGTTCATTTTACCCAGCTGCTCTTTGGATTCCATGATGTTAATCTCGTTTTCAATCTTGTGTTCCTCAGGAAATTGTGCCACTAAGGAAGATTTGTCGGAGGCCTGAAACTGATTATAGGCTGCTACAACTTCATGCTGCAAATGACTCAGCAGCTACTGACCAGCAGAAAACTAGTGTAGATCCCTCCATAGCAAGTACCCTGAGGGTTGCTGCTTCTGCCACAGAAACAATGCTGCAGCAGCAACATAACACAGGTGTAGCAGCTCCGGTTTCCCAAGCCAATGTTTCTCAACCTGCCAAAACAATAATTGCGGAGCCAAAAGAGGCTGCAACCCTCAGTGCTGTCGATTCTGGAAATCCTAGTTTCATCTCCACTGCTGTGTTTCCCAGCGTTACGGCTACCGCTGCTGTGTTGGCGAGTGGAATGGCTACGAGTAGCGGCCCTGGTGGCTCTGGAGAGAACATGCAGGGAATTAAATTGTAGTTTGATGTACCTTGATAGCTGCTCTGTTTCATGATGAGCAGCTACCTTTCCCCACAATTGGAGAGGGGACATGATCCACTAGTAATGATACAGTAAAGTCCATGTACAAGAATCGCAACCAAATATTAGGAATCTGAGTCTAATTTTATGAACTTCTTGGGCCTTTATTAACAAGTATACATCTTTTCTTTCACCAAGTACTCTCGAGTTCCATTTGCTCTTTGCCTCGAGTAATTAACCTTACTCTCTTTTGGTTAAAAAAGCGTCTTCCCGAGCAATTAAAATTTCTAATGAAAATGACAAATTGGGTTGCCATGCCAGCAGCAGCATGCATAAAGGTCCAACCCAACAAAGGAGGAAGGCAGGTTTCGGTTAGGGCCCAAAAATTGAAAACAAAAGCAAGCGAGAGTTGTCGAGAGAGCTGATCAAAATGCAGTCTGCGGATGCAAACAGAGCCACGTCCCTGACCCTGGCTCTAGCTCAGGCACAGTCTCTCTCCTACCCTATATATTCCATTCCATTCCATTCCTTTCCGCTAGCTCACGCCTCCTTGAATCTGAACTGATGCGCTAGAACCAAGAAAATGCAAAGAGTCTTGTCAAGAAGAAGCCACACCTTCAAGACTTGTGACTATGAATTCTTCAAGTCTGGTTTTGTTAGATTCATTGCCACCAGTTGCAGGGCTGTTGTTCTCCCCCGGTTCGGTGGACCCGAGATGCTACAGCTTCGGTCTGATGTTGAGGTCCCCCAGCTCAAACCCAACGAGGTCCTAGTTCGAGCACGAGCTGTTTCAATCAATCCACTTGATACTAGAGTGAGTTATTGTTTTAGCTGTTTCTTTCTTTCTTTAATTTAAAGCCCATTGGAAAGATGGAGAGATTTGGATATTTGGGACTTCTTTGTGCGGAGAAATTCAAATAATCATACAAGAAATATTGGGGTTCCCTGTAATTTCACTGAATATGATCATAGATGGTGGAGATTGATGTTTGGTAAACTCCTTGTTATGTAATGTGGGATTCTTTTTTGGTTTCTGATGGATAAAAACTTGGTGATGTTCTTAACTTAATTAGGTCAAATAATAACTAATTATAGCATTTGTTGCAAACTCTTTGGTATTAAGTTTCCAAGTTATCAAAGATAATATATCTCCTGTCGATATTTCAATAGATCATAGATGTTTTCTAGAGAATAATCAAGATCCTCTTCTTATGTGTATTGAATCCTTAAGGAAATACTCTATTAAATAGGATTAAAGAAACAAATGGTCCAAGCATTTAGTCTCATGGATCTTTCAATCCACGTCATAAGGAAAATGTGAGCCCTCGAGTCATTTCATCAGCTGCTCTGTAATAAACGCAGCAGTTGCATAGTGAAAGGCTGCTGTGATCGGAAACACAAGCTACGGGATTGAGTTCATTTAGGAGAACTTTATTCGGACTTGTATGGTGGATCTTAAGATGATGGATTAAGTGGATTCCATGTAGCATCAGAAAATACCATCCAAGAGTGAAAGATACCAAGTATTCATTTTCAAACTAATTTACTAAATATCTGCACTCCCATACAGGTTAAAACCCTATGCTTGTACATGCTCAACACATATCTTATATCCGTGAAATGCGTAAATATGTTTGGACATGCAGAAGAATGATGGGTATTGAATGTTTAAAAATGTTAATGCTTTCAGATGCGATCAGGTTATGGCCGTTCCATATTTGAACCACTTCTACCTCTCATTTTGGGTCGTGATATTAGCGGTGAAGTTGCAGCTGTTGGAAATTCTGTGCGGTCATTCAGTGTTGGAGAAGAAGTTTTTGGTGCGTTACATCCAACTGCTGTGAGGGGTACTTATACTGACTATGCAGTTCTGTCGGAAGATGAACTTGCTCCAAAACCACCATCACTTACGCATGTGGTAGGTGCTTCATAATTGGGTATTTTTAGGCATAGAATTATGTCTTTTCTTTTTGCATTTCTGGTTGGCACAAAATGTCTGGCAACTGCTGAGTGATTTGTGACTCCCAATGCATAATTGAGCATGATTTGTGATCCACATGTTGTTTTAGCCAAACATAATATTTGTACAAACATGCATTCACACACGGGTGTGTATTTTTATTTTTTGGGAGGTCCATCAAATTTTGGGCTACATTAAGGGTAGCTTTTCTCCACATTTAATCTTTTTAGTCCTATATGTGACTAGGATTTAATTCTAGATCACTTTGAGCATTGCCAAGAGTCTTAAACAACCAAGCTTACGAGCATTCATACACACATGAGCTTGCACCATGCACATGCTGATGTAGAACAGAAGACAGAAGAGAGGGAAAGCAGAATAATAGAAAGGAATTAGGGAGATGAGTAAAACAGGGAAAGAGATGAGGGAGAGAAAGAAACATAGTTTCTAACTTTTCTATGATATAATTATAATGCAAACCTTGCATTTATTCTCCATCACATGCTCTAAAATGTATTGAGATATATGTTTAAGTAGAGATTTATGAGTACAGATGTATAATATATATAGAAGTCATTAGTTGGGGTATCGGGATCAACAATTTGATCACTGCCTATTCTTTAACATATCTGTATTTATGCCTGTCTGTGTGTGCTTGCACACATATTTGCTGATAGATACAACCAAAAATTGTCATCTGTTATTTATTTATTTTTTAAAATGTAGATTTTGCTTAAATTTTTGTGTTCTCCTGCAGGAAGCAAGTGCCATTCCTTTTGCTGCGCTAACTGCATGGCGTGCTCTAAAAAGCACTGCTAGGATAACTGAGGGGTAAGGATATACTGTTTAAATGAACTTCATAAGGATCAGTTTATTGTTTTTTATTTTGTTTTTTTATATCATCTTTTCATGAGAGTTTGACATTTTTTTTTCTTGCTTTTGAAATAGTCTTTGGGTTAATTTTAGTGTCGGTCCCTGATTTCTGTCTAAATTTAAATTGTTCTATCGAGTATCAAACCTTATAATGTGGTACCCCAACTTTTCTCACAATTTTAACGCGGCCTTTCTCTCGAGTTCAGACTTTTCTTGACATCATCAGCAAAGTAGTGACACTTGTCATCTGTTGTTTCATGCCCCATGAGCAAAAGTTGACAAATTTAATGGTGAGCACACATTAAGATTTAAAAGGCCATCTTAAATGGTTTTGTAGTTAAGTCATTTCAAAATCAGCCACTTGTTGAGAGACTGTCCATGCAATCAACCTGTAGATGGCTGTATATATGATGTTTGAATATTTGATTTTCAAATAATCAATTCTTAAAGCTTTTTTTGTTGAAAAAAAAAAATGAAATCCAATGTGAAAGCTACTGTATTTTTAGTAAATTGCTAATATGTATGACTTCTTTAGCAACTTCAATGTAATTATTTCACAGGCAAAGGATTTTAGTAGTGGGTGGTGGTGGAGCAGTAGGTTTGGCTGCAATTCAGCTAGCAGCAGCTGCAAGGTGTCATGTTACAACTACTTGTGGTGGTCAAAGCATAGATCGAGTGCTGGAAGCAGGTGCTGAGCAGGCTGTTGATTATACTGCTGAGGTAATGATATATTATTTTCACCCCATACCACCAGCTAATTAAAATGAAATACATATGTCAACCCTATTTTTAATTTAGTTAATTACATGGGTAATTAATTATGTTTCCAGCTGAATCATGCTGATTTTCTTTCTTGTACATATTATAGAGTTGAGAGACCCATAGTAATGTTTTCATCAGTGAGCTAGCATGTTTGATGTGCAGGACATTGAACTAGCAATTAAGGGGAAGTTTGATGCTGTCTTGGACACCATTGGTGTACCAGAAACAGAAAGAATCGGCATCAAGTTTTTGAAGAGAGGTGGACACTATATGACGCTTCAGGTAATATGGAAGCTTGTTATTGGATATCTTCAGAGGAGAAATCAGAAGCTACTTTCCTAAATTCTTTGACAATAACATTCTAGGATCTTATCTCCTGTGTTTCAGGGCGAGGCAGCATCCTTGACTGATAGGTATGGACTGGTTGCTGGGCTTCCTATGGCTACAGCTATTTTACTGAAAAAACAGATTCAATACCGATACTCACATGGAATAGGTAAAAAAATGTCATCTTCTCAGGAGATTAGTTGGTAGACGACAAATATTATCTTCCACAATGTTATACCTCTCTGTTAAACGTGTAAATTTACCGAACCAGTATCCACATTTTCAGAATATTGGTGGACTTACATGAGAGCTGATTCAGATGGTTTGGATGAGATCCACCGGCTATCTGAAGCTGGAAAAATGAAAATACCGGTGGAGAAAACATTTCCCATCACACAAGCAAGAGAGGCTCATGAGGCTAAAGACAAGAAGAAAATCCCTGGTAAAGTGGTGCTGGAACTTGATTGAATTAGATTCAACAAAATCATACAAACAATATCAATGACAGGATTTATAGCCTCTCTTTTCTGTTATTTGTTTTTTTATTTTTTCCCTCGTTGTATTTGGGTAGTTGATCTTGCTATGTGCAATAAGCAATCGGGCAGTATTGTATAGATGGAAGTATCCAGTTGGCAATCTGTAAAAGTTTTCGAGTACGTTCTTTTTTTGTCCTTCATTTTGCAACAATACGAGTTTGAAATAAATATAGAAGAGGGGTAGTGCACTGGACTTCTATCTAACAGGGTTCATCGACTATTTGTGGCAAAAAATGAAAACTCAATTTGAGGTGATAGCTAATAAAAATATATATTACCAGGTTAGCAGTAATTGAGGTTCATGTCTCAATCGAATCAGCTGGAGATACTTGGGAATGCCATGATTTTGCAAGATCAAAGCTGCTTCTCCTACTGGAAAGTTGCTAGATTGCTTGTAGTTTAAGCTTCGGAAGCTCTACTTTGTTTTTTTTTAGTAAAACAGCTTCCATCTGCTTCAGGGCCTGATAAAAATGGTAACTGGTGCGTTGTGACTGATTCAGTAAGACAAGAGGCATAAACTATCATACTATTTGGAAATTTAAACGACTTGCAGAAAATAGTTATAGAGATTTGATGATCAATGTTTAGTTTAGTTTAGCCCTTGGAGGCATCAAGTGCAGTAGATTTCTCGCTTCCCCTTTTTCATTAACTTCATTTCCAGAACAGCTTGACTCTTCCACCTTCACCTTCATCTGTTAATGGCATTATCGAGGCTGTTACAACATTGTTCCCTATCTTCCCTTTAAGCAGTGATACATGAAATACAAGATGGATAGAGGCCCTTTCAGGTAGTTGAAGCATATAGGCTCTTTGCAAGACCCTGTAAAGTCTATAGGATTCAGTTTCAAGCTTTTTTCAAGTGCAAAACTTAGTTGTGACGTTTGAAGAAGAGAGACGTCTGTGAGCTTTTCAATTCTATCAAAATCACTTCTTCCTCTTCCCCTTTGATTTCTTCCTCTTCCTCTACTATATCCTCCTCTTCTACAGGATTTAACACCTCCTCTCATCACTTGTATATCCCTTCTCTTGGCTTTGTTTGCCAAAAATAAGCGTTGATTGAAAAGCAGTCTTCACTGACCTCTTCTCATAGACTTTAGAGAAGCCATCGAACTATTGAACATTCAAGCTAGACAAATCTTTTATTTCTTCTACTTTTTTTTTTTTTTGAAAGGCCAATCAACATTTTCTCTACAACTCTTTTATCATTAATTCCTCACCGCAACTGTTTATTTGATTCAAAACCTTAATAATCCTATTAGAAAACTCATCAACTACTTCGTTTTTCTCTATTTTTATATTTTCTAAGATTTTGTAAGTTGAGAGCCCTTACCATGTCACCTTCATATTCTTTTTGCAAAGTCTTCCGTGATTGCATTGCATTTGTATCTCATGATCCTCGGAAATATAAGATTAACAACTTCTCTTTGAATCAAGCTAAAGGGCTTCAGCATCTCTACTCTTCTCTGCTTTCAAATCTTTGAGTTTTGCTATAGATTGATTGTCCATATTTTGAGTTTCTTCAAATGTTATCTCCACCATATCTCAGAAGTCAAGAGAGGTGAGTAAAGTCCAATTTGCATATAGCAAGTGATCATGAACGGGTGTTCTAATAGCCTAGAATCCAAGTATTTTTTTGTTCCGCTTCCTCGTTCTGTCCTTTTCTGTACAAGTCTCACATGGAAGCCATTTCCTTCAGATTGTCACTAAAGTGCCTCTGATTTATCAATAATTTGGCTTCAGGGATGTTTATGCTTCTTAATAACTAAACAAATATGAAATATGACCAGAATTAACTATAAAGTACTTCACTGTTTATAGTAACAACACAATTAAGAAATGCCATATCTAGCAGTGAGACTTCTTCATGTTCGAACATTAACGAAATCAACCAGAACTTCTATGAGCAGCAGCGAAAATAGGAAATTGATGCTAGAGCGTTTCATCCTCTTTTTTTTTTTCTTATTTACTTTTGAAATTTTATTTTCCTTGCTCTTTTTTTTATCTTATTAGTATAGGAATTTTATTTTCTCTTGTTCAGTTTAGGCCTAAATATAGCATAAATAGGATAAGTATAACTTGTGTCAATAAACTTAAATTCCATTAAGCCTAAGACCATTTTTCTATGATGAAACTAGTTATTATTAGTGTCGACGAGTTTCATTTGATGAAGAGAATTTTATTTATGTTTTTTTTTTCTTATCTTGTCAAAAAAAACATAGATTGAGGTCTGGGACTTTATTAGATTCAAGTTGGATTTCGGCTTATTTAGTCAACTAAATGCTAATTCAAGAACAAAAAAATGGTTTTATTGAGGTCACAAGGTATTCCTTAGGTGTTCACAATTGAAAAACGAGTGAAAATGAGTTTTATAAGTCGAAAGCTCGACTTTTCAACTACCTGCGCTAGCTAAAATCTAGAACAATAAGCGACGTGTTATTTATTATACATTTTTTCAAAAAACTAAAAGGTGTACGACACATCATTCAATTCTTAAAAAAATAAAAATAATAATAAAAAAGGCCTTAACACCCAAGTACACCCATACTCGCCCCATCTGGGTTTTTTAAAAGGCCTGGGCAAACTAGGCTACCCAAGCCCACGTGTGTGGGTTTTTTTTATTGATTTTTTAAAAATTTATCATTTAGATTTTTGGTTGATTTTAAATTAAATTTTATAATTTATTTTGGTTTTTTTGTAGGTTTATTACGATTTCAAACAATCATCCCGATATTTGGTTGGAGCTTGATTTTGAAAGTGTTTATTTTTTATAATTAAATAAAAAATAGTTTTGAAAAATACAAAGTTATTAAACCCAGTTGAGTCTATACTCAGAATGCAAGTTTGAAGGGTTAACTTGGATTGATTAAGAATTTAACTTCATAATTTGTTTTAGTTTATTTTTTAAAAAGTTATTACGATCTCAAACAAATATCTCATTGTTGGGTTAGTGCTCGATTTTATGAGCATTTATTTTATTATCATATAATTAAATAAAAAGTTATTTAAAATATAAAATTATTAAACCTAATGAAGCTCATGACCTGAGTTTTGAGTTTGGTGGATTAAGCCACAAACCTTAGGTCAACTATTATGTTGTTATTTCAATATTAAAAGAGAAAGTGATCTTAAAATCTTTTGTAAAGCCAAGCCACCTTTTTTGCTGATTGTCTAGGTTGCTTCTAAATCCATAAAGTCAATCGGGTCACGTTGGGACAACTCCTAAACTATTTAATTTGAAATTTGGATTAGGTGAGAGTCGGATTTTAAGGCTTTATGGTTGACCTACTAAAGTCAAGTTTAATGACATTGCTAAAGAATTTTCCACGACTCAAGTCATGATTTGTTTATTGAAATTTTTTTAGATCAAGATAAGTTTTTATTTGACAAACAATGTTTCAGATAAAAAAGAGTTTCCATCAAATTAAAAAATAAATGCATAAATAAGGAAATGTTGTTTAGATTTAAGAGATATCTTTTTTTTTCCTTAATTCAAGTCATTAAAATTATTATGAAAATATATTTTAATTATCTTTATTTTTTTTTTCAAAAAACACACTACAGATAAAAAGGACATGTTTTTTTTTCAAAAAACAATACATTAATAAGAAAAAAAAACTACATAACAAAATACCTTTTTCCTCCCTAATCATTGTGTTTTTCTTATAAAAAAAATTATTTTAATTATCACAAAATTAAATAAAATTATATTTTAAAAACTTCCTCATGACATGGCATAGACATCATCCTTTCAATTGTCAATCAAAAAAAGCATGCTACTATAAAACACATCCATAATATCAGCTTTCTTTCGTTCTCTAAATAATTTTTTTTTTTTTTTAATCTTTAAATCAACAAACACTCAAGAATCAACTCAAGCAATGGAATGTTCTACTGGATCAAAGAAGTTTCAAGGATAGCAAGCTAGGAAAGTCCGTGAAGATTATATATATATATATATATATATATATATATATATAAATAAAAAATAAATCCAAAAAACTCACTTTTTCTTTATTGATCAGTACTAAACTAAACATGACAGCTGGCTTTACCTCAGAACTGGGACACAAACACAATTAATAAAGCATAAATACAAGCTGCTTTTAATACTCTCTTTGTCTCTTTGTGGTGTAAATATGTTTGGTCAAACCACTGCTTTTCAAGTCATCCTTTACCCCTATTCTTTTTGGTCATTTACCATTTCCCACTTGCAACTTAGGGTTTCATAGCTTGTTGCGTGCTCTGCCACTCTGGCTCTCTTCATTAAATTAGCCATGGCCCACACTGTTTCAAATCTTGTGTCCCCACTTGGCGCCTGCCACGTGGAAGAGTCAATTGATTATGGGTGGCATAATTTTTAGACCCGGTCCATCCAGTACCCAGGTTCCGGATTTTAACTGCATTGCCCAGATTAATTTTTTTTAAATTAACGGATTGTAATTGATTTTTTGACCAGGTCATATCGGGTTTTTCTTTTCCTGTTTTTTTTTAACCTGACCCGATTCCAGTTCCGGATCGGCTGGATCCCAGATCGATCTACTGGACCGGATTTTAAAATTTTGATGGTGGTATGAGCAGTTTTGCTACAGTGAATTATGAGTTGCCTGCTTAGTTATATTTTATTTTTATTTTATTTCTTGAAATTAACACAGTTTAATTAAAAAAAAGTTGGTAAACTAACCCAATTGAAAAACTTTTTTATATATAAATAACACAGTAAAAAGTCGCAATTCTCACCTACCACAGCTGAAATAAGAGCTGTGTTTTTTTATTAAATAACATAGTTAATCTTTTTTCTCTTTCAAATATCACAGTGGTAACTATAATTTGTTTAAATAACATAGTTTTTAACCTCGATTTTTTTAATATTTTTAAATTATTTTGATTCGTTAATATTAAAAAAATATATTAAAAAAATATATTTTTAATATTAACGAATCAAAATAATTTAAAAACATTAAAAATATATATTTTTAATATATATTTTTTAAAAATACTTTAAAATAGATCCTTTGCGTCATGCTGCTACTGCGTGTGTTTGGACTTTGGAGTGGAGTACAGAAGAGGCCTCTCTGCCAACGAGGCCTGTGGTTCTTTGATTGAATTGATCATCGCTACTTGCTTTTCTATGCGCGTGCAGAAGCTGTGATCATTAATTCATCATCCAATGACAGAATATTTTGAATAATTAAAAATGCTGCATTTTTCTTCTTATAATTACATTTGCCCATGCATTTACATCTATTTCATTTCATTTGTTGAATAAAAATAAAAATAAAAAAAAACATATATAAAATTCTAACATCATTCCATCAAGAAGTTATTTAATTATATATATTGTTGCAGTATATTTTAACATTTATTCAATTTAAATAAAATCTATCTAATTCTAATATTGATAATTAAAAGTTATGATTCATTATATTAATATGATTAAATTTTATGTTTCGTTTGTTATTAGCTTAATAATTTTAAGGTGTTTTAATAATATTTTTTTAAAAATAAATATTAATCCATTAATCTATTTAAAAACAGAACACCAAAATGTTATTATACTAATATTTTGTATAAATAAAAACCCAAAATATATTAATCGAACAAAAGAAGTTTGGAGTTTCAACCAATTTTTTTAATTAAAAATAGAAAAAGAAAACTTAGCTAAGTGATAATTTTCTAAACTTGCTAAGGTGGTGGACGTGGCAGGAGATTGTTTGAGCAAGTAATCGTAATGCGCGTGGGTTGAGCAATTATCGGTGGTGACGTGCAACCTTGGGATTCTTCTCTGTTCTTTTCACCATCGACCCCCCCATGTGATCCCAGTTCGAAATAGCCTATCCTTTTCTAACTTAATATCAAAACTGCCATTCTAGTGTCTTTTAGGTAAAGGAAACGGCCACGTATTTTGTGTGAAGGGTAGAAAAAGAAGAGAAGGGGCACAACACCCGCGGAGCTGTTGATCCATCCGTTGGTTTCTCGCGCTCGTACATTTGTCAACTGGCCATGTTCAGGGGACATGCCCTCTTTGATATTAACAAAACATGGATTTGTTTTTTTAAAATAAATACTATATTTTTTTTAAAAGGGTTTTGAAAAGCAGCATATGTTAGAAAGGCTTTGGGTTACTACTTTGAAATTTTTATCTTGTCCTCCATTTTTCTCCTAACTTTATTAAATTAGGTGGTATGGAGCATGATTAAGTGTTTTCTACTCAAGAAAACAAAATAAATTAGAAAAGATTAGATAGAGGGGAGAGGGGTTTGGAAGTTTATTGTCTAGAGAGAGAAAGTGTTAAATTTGAAGGGAAGAATATTATTGCTTGGAATTGGTTGCGAAGGCTTCTTAATTTTGGGTTAATTAATAAGGTTAAGATGTTTTTTTACCAGTAATCCCACTCTTTCTCTTGTTTTTGCACAGGGGATTGAAAATATCTAAATTGAAAAAGTTAGGGCTTATAATATTCTTGTATTGAAATATTAATTGGGTTGATTATTATTGATGTTGGGTTATAGAGAGTGCATAATAACGGTTTAATTTGGATCAAACACATGAAGAATTGGAAAACCCAATTCTTGAATTTTACGGTTTAAGTTCATTGTATGGAAATGTTGAATTGGCTATCTATTGGTGATTTTGGATTATGAAAATAATATGGAAAATGTTTAATTTACATGATTAACATCTAGAATTAAAAAAACCCAAAAATTTTGAATTGTTAGGGATTATGAGAATTTTTGGGGAAATGTTAAATTGTGTAATTTATTATAAATTATGATGTGAACAATTTGACTTAGGGTTGAATTAGAAGAACTAAAAACCAATTATGGAAAAAATGGTTTGGTAGTGGTGGACCATGAATTAGAAGTTCGGGGGATTTGAGAATTTGATGAAATTGTATGGAATTAATGTTTTTAAACATGTTAGGTATGTTTGAAATTGGTTTGAAAGTTTGTATATTGGTTTGTCTTGAATTTTTCTATTATGTCCAAAATCGTAGTTGTTGAAATCGGAAGGGGGATTCAAAATTTCAAGGATTTTAATTGTTGTTCTTGTATTATGATAATGAATAGATGTTTAATTTGATTGAAATGTTAAGATTGGGTGGTTTGGGCATTGGAGGCATGATTTGCTAAATATGGTCGAAATTCATGATAGTGAAGATGGAGAAAATTTTGGAAATTTTACTTTGATTTAGGATGTGTGTTTGAAATTTAAATACATGTGTATGTGTATTGTTGAGCCAGAGATGTTGGCAAGGATTGGAGGTAAAGGAGACATGGAATGTGGTTAGATTTTAGGTGTGTGTTGTATGTATTTTTGAAGCGTACAAGGGCTATTATAACAGTCATGTGTATGCGAAAAACAAGGGTAGTCACAACAACCCAAACATGTAAAATGAGGACTGTTGGGATAGCCTTAAATTATGGAATAACAAGTTGTCATGATAGCTTAAAATTATGGAAATTAGGTTGTCATGATAGCTCAAATTATAGGAATTTAGGGTTGCTATGTGATATCCCACATCAGAAGCGAACGTCCAGAGCCAGGGCTTTAAGAGTAGTGCTGGTCGCTGACCTGTTGTATGTGTTTTGGGATGTTAGGCTCAGAAGTGGGCTCGCGTTACCAAGAACGAAACCATGAGGGCAGAAAGGCCAAAGCGGACAATATACAGCAGGTTGGGCCGGGCTATTACATTTGGTATCAAAGCCGAGGATGGCTCGTTTTAAGGTGGGGGGATTGTGATATCCCACATCGGAAGCGAGGGTCCAGAGCTAGGGCTTTATGAGTAGTGCTGGTCGCTGACCTGTTGTATGCGTTTTGGAACATCAGGCTCAGAAGTGGGCTCGCGTTACCTAGAACAAAATCGTGAGGGTGGTAAGGCCCAAAACAGACAATATACGGCAAGTTAGGTCGGGCTATTACATGTTACGCCACCCTAACATGTTAAGAAAAAGGGATGTTGTGTCAGCCTTAATGTGTGGGGAAATGAGCTGTTATTGTAGCCTATATTCATAAGAGTTCAGACTATTGAGCTGTTATTGTAGCCTATATTCATAAGAGTTCAGACTATTACAACAGCCCAAAAAAAGGGAAATAAGAGCTATTATCACAGCCTTAAGAAGTGGAAAATAAGGGTTGCTACGACAGCTTTAATGTGTAATAAATTATGGATGTTATGGCAGCTTAAAAGTACATGAATGCAGGTTGCTAGAACAACCATAAATATGAGTAATTATGATTTTATCTTGTATGTGTTTAAATGTCTGAAATGGACTAAGTTTACCTAAATATGTAAGGAAATTGTGTATTTAAGTACCTGGGTTAAATTGATTCTAAATGAATGGATATGTGTGTTTCACTAAATGAAAATGTTGATTTGTTATCGTTGAAATGCTAGAAGGAACACTCATGGTGAGACCCGACTTGTCAAAAACGCACTTCACAGAAGCACCAAGTAAGTGTTTATCATCTTCCTTCTTTTCATTTAAATAAGTTTTTTTATTTAACTAATTAAAAATGGATTCAATGCATGTTAATAAAATGAGATACTAAGGAAAGATATTAAATGTGAAACTATTGAAAAAAAGAAGAATATGAAAGTGATAAAAGAGAATGAATGGGATTTTGATGATAAAAGAGCTAATGTGAAAACAAAGAAAAAAAACGACCGAGAAATCACTACTAGAAAATGAGCGGGTACTTAATTAATGTATACAAGTGTGAATCTGATGTGAGGTACACATATAAGAATATGATGAGTGAACGAGGTACAATACTTGAATGAGAAAACAATGAGTAAACAAAATATGTTATGCATCAAAAGATTAAGTTAGCCACCTTAGTGGGGCTAACATGAAAAAGATTTAAGTTGATCACATGAACAAAGGTTGATATAAAAAAGAATAAGTCAGTCGTGTTAACTAGGTCTATGATATAACAATATATGTCGACTGACGGGGGTTATATTATGAAAAACTAGTTTGTTGCAATAGTGGGGACTACAATTTGAAAACTAGTCAGCCAAAATAATAGGGACTATGGGTTGAAAATAAGTTGTCCAAAATCATGGGGGCTAAAGTATGACTCAAGGAATAAGTTATGCATATTAAAATGAAAAATAAATGATAGTAATGGAGATAAGGTTTGTGTTTGGATTGCCAAAATAAATTAAGAAGTACATGATTAATGTTGATCATCGATTGTGATTATTGAGATGAAATAATAAGCTTATGGATGAAGTAGAGTACGAGATATAATGATTGAAAATGGGTCATTGAATATAGTTGTCCTAAAGTATAAGTTAGAGATTGTGAATTGGGATTTATGAACATGAACTAAATTAAGGTATAAGTTTCGAGTATTCATATAAATTAACGAGTTTTGATGATGTGCCTAGTATGTGCTATGAGAATTGAAAAGGAGTTATGAATGCACTACCAAACTAATGTGCGAATTATAAATATTAAAATGAAATAATGAACACCCGGTCAACATGTAACATAAAGTAAGGTCGATGGGTCTAGATCGACAAATAAATCTAATTTCTAAATCCAAGTTATGGATATTGTTTGTTTAATGAATTCATAAATAAATTCAAACATGATATTTGAACTTTAAATTGGATTAATGAATCCAAAATTTAATTGATAGTATAAAGTCAATATTGACCAAGTTATAAGACAATGACAGTGTAAATTCTTATTAAAAGAATTACATAACAATATTTTTATGACAAAGTAGGATGAGACTTATTAGCTATTGATAGTTAAATTGCATAATTATGAAAAAGCAAATACCCTTTCCTTAGGTATCTATAGAATTGGATCGAGACTATACAATATCAGTCAGGAATAAAGGAATAAATTATGATCAAGAAAAAGGTGTTGTAGTGAATAGGAATAAAAGCATGTTGAGAAAATATGAATGAGTATTTGCTCAAGTATCTAAATATCTAAAATAGAAGTATGAAACAAACCATCCAGATCAGGATGTAGTATTAGTCACCATTGTGTCATTTTGGATCCCTAGAGATATTGATTATATAGAGCCTTGTACAATTCTTTATTGATCAAATAGTTTGATATTACAATGTATAAAGGGTTGGATATACGTTGTTAAAGGTGGATCGATTTGATTAAAGGATTATGCAATTATTTTGACTACTACTCTCGAGAGGCAAAGTGTGGTGATGAATGTGTTGAATCGTAAAGAAAATATGATAGTAAATAATGTTACTAGAATTGTGGAAAATGATTATATTTTATGTTCGGTTACTAACAGGTTCTTATTTGTACAAATATCAATAAGACTAGTACAACGGGATGATGTTTTAAAGGCTAATAGGAAGTATATTAAACTAAGAAAGATGCAGACTATGGTGGTATGTTATGAGAGAGAGAGAGAGAGAGAGAGAGAGAGATCTAGTGTTAAGGAAAAATTTGAGATGAATTAGGACACTAGTTTGAGTTTTATATACGGAAAATATATTGTAATGATATGGTTATTTCTAAAGTTTGATAAAGATACTAGTGATAATAAATATACCTATCATTAATTTATAATTTGCTTTATTATATGTTACAGGTGCATCCAACCTATTTGTTTCAACCTGGTGACTATTCTCCAAATCATTTTATATAACTATTGTAGAGTTATGAAGTTGTATAGCAGTTTAATATAATATATCTAGACTTATGACTAGTATTGAAACTAGAACACTATAAGAATTTATAAACAAGAAAATGGTGATGTCTCTTCTTGATTCTTGGATGTTGATAGTTGTATAAATGAGTATGGTGAATTTCATATATATATATATGTTGCGTGTGTGGAGTTATATTTTGATGGAATAGTTAAAGATTTTGTTTTGAGTGGTATGCATGAGTGTACTTATAAGTATGGATTGCATAAGCTATTGTGTTTAGGTTATTGTTGGTATTTGTAGGTATTCTTAGTACAAGATGAAATTTTATGTAGAGTTTCTATGCAGGGAAACTTTTGCTGAAATTTCATTAAAAACAAATAATTTTCTACTTTGATGAAAGAAAGTCTCTTATATGGTGGATATTAATGCAACATAAAATTTGTATTATATGTGATGAATGGGAGTGACTCCGTGTGAGGAAGGCTAGGAATATAAAATAATATCTTATTTACACATTCATGATTATCATAAAAAAAAGAAGAAATTACATTAAAAAGTTCTGGGTGCTACATTTTATTTATAATTTTATAGAGATAAAATTTCATATGGATATAAAATTTTAATCCTATATAAATAGTCTATGACATATAAAGACTATATAATATCAATCCTAGTATAATTTATACTTTTTTATTCATAATCATTCTTCTAGTATGTGTGTCTATATATATATATATATATATATATATATATATATATATATATATGATGTACTACCTATTAAAGACTATGTTCTGTATAGAACTTAATCATTGACCACTAGTATGAATTCTGATATTTTAGTCAATGATTGATTTTATCTTTTCTTACTTAGTCAATGGTCTATTTAAGTTTTCTTCGCTGATTTGTTTGCAAATTAATAGTGAAAAACTATTGTTCTTATTTACATGACATATAAACATATTATTTTTTGTATAACAATCCCTTCAATATTCCTTTATTAAGATAAATGAATGATGTGAAAAATTGAGCATTATTCTTCTAAAATGCCAACCATATTTCACTATATAACATACCAATCGATTAATAAATTTCAAAATAAAACATTTTCTTGCTTTAAACTCGACGTTTGAGATTAAAAGAACTATAACATTAAGATGTAATTAATTAATCAATTCTTCAATTAATACTCATTTTTATCTTCTTCAATAAATCACCAAATCTTCTTTGTAAAAAAACTAAAGATTTCAAGAAAATAAAATAAAAACCAAGGCTCACTTATCCCCTTTAAACTCAGAAATGGTATCTTCAAGATATGCAAACTCTTATATTCACTTCTAAGACTATGTAGATTATATCTCTATTATACATTTGTCAATAATTAGCAATGCTCTAAAAGGCATGGTGGGAGAAAGTTTTAGTCCATACCAAGAAGAAATTCTATAAAAAGAAGAATTGATTCACCTTAGATGTTGAGAATGAGATACTTCCACTTCAAGACGATCATATGAACCTCAACATATGGAAAAGGTCCATCCTATTATGGCTTAGTGTTGCCACTACAAATTACATTATCTAGCTTAAAAAAAACACTTCAACACCAAATGGAAATGCTAGAAGATCTTTGATGCAATCTAACCATCTAAAATCCCCACTAAGCTAGATAAGGAACCATCGACAACCTTGTCGTTTTTTTTTTTGTCAGAATTAAATAATATCTTCATATTTAGGTATGAGATGCAAACCATCAACCGATATGATTTGGACTCAATAGAAGGCTTATTTCCTAGGAAGCAAGGAGCTTTGTGCCTCTAAATAAATTTGTATAGGTCAATTCGAAGATCTATTAGTAGGTACTCTTTAATATAGTATCTTGTTAAAGAGAAAGAAGAAAGAAAAGTTTTTTCCTTTCAAGAGAGAACATAGGGTTTTTATTTTTTACTAAATATGTAGATATTTAATATGTTTTATGTCTATGAAACCATCGAAAGCCTATTTAAAAATAACAATGGTCTGGGCTGAGGGTAGGACTATGCCCCATATCTTTTTTTTTTTTTTGTATTACATCATATTTACAAGGTATTAAAGGAATAGCAAGTGAGAAGTGCGTAACATATTTTCATGATAAAAAGGAAACTTTTTATGGAGTTTTATGATAGCTCTAGACATGGGTAGTTATCTATTTTTATGAATTCAATATTGTCAATCTTAGACTCGTTATCTTATATGAGGGAGAGTTTAATGAAGACTCTTTTCCATAACTTTCCTTCTAAGAGATATCTAGAAACTTTTCTGTCCATAACTAGGAGATATGATTAGTAAGGAATAAAATGATGCAAAGAGAATAGAAGTTATGGCACAAAATTGAAAGAAATAAGAATATATATATATAATTAGTTGAAAAGTCTAATGGTATTTTTGCCTGAAAAAATTCATTAAACTGAAAAAAGGAAGAAACTTGTTTTCTAATGGGTGAAATATTTGGAAAACATCTTTTAAATGTTTTTTTTTAACCTAAAGCTTTATCATGGAGAAATAAAGAAACGACTTTCTCCAATTCATAAAAATATTGTATTTGAAAAAGTCTTTAGGCATTTTTTCCCTAAGAAATTCATTAAACTAAAAAAAAAAAGAAGGAGAAACATGTTTTTTAGATTGATGAAAAATTTAGAAAACATATTTTAATTGTTTTTTCAAACTAAAGTTTTACCACGAAACAAAATAAAAACACTTATATTTTTTTCAATTTGTAATAATATTGTATTTGAACACAAACTTTATTTAATATTTTAAATATATAGAGTATGACTCCATTTCTAGGTAGGTTTTTTTTTTTTAACTAAAAACATAAAGGTAAAATTGCCACACTAAGTTATCAAAAAGGAACACTTAATGTCCCTAGCCCTATGTACATCTTACACACAGTAGTACTAGTTAATTGCATTAACTTAAAAATTAAAACATGTGGGGGTGAATATTGTACAGTCGACACTATTCACCCTTCATAAAAATATCATAGATGACACTGTTCATTTATTGACAATTTATCTTAGTCCTCAAAGTTTTATTTGAGAAAATTTGATCATAATTTAAGGCAAATTACTTCTGATTTCGTAGTTAATAGCGGAATTGAAAGAATAGGGATCGAAATGAGAAAGTCGCCAAACATGGGTGGCGTGCTAGGAGTTTAAAAAAATATACACTTTGGTCTTTTAACTTTAAAAATAACACAAATTACATGCCTTCGATGCCTCAATTTTTTTCAAATTTAATTTTGGTACAAAATTTTATTTTTGTTATTTTTTAGTCTCTGATTGAGAGAGGAGCGAGAGAGGTAGCCAAATTCTGCCGGTAGAGAGAGAAAAATATTGTTGACACCGATTTAGGCTACCAAAATGGTCAATATTTGTGTCAAATGGTTCTATTTGATGAGGAGAGTTTATATTAAGTGTTTTTTTTATTTTTACTTTTAAAGTTTGTGAAAACAACAGATCTGAGCTCAGTTTGATATTTGATTTCGGGTTGATTTTAGTTTTTGAGAAGGTTTTTTGGTTCTTTTGAGGTTATGAATAGGTTTATCACGGTTACTAAGTTGTTTTGGGTTAAAAATAGATTGAAAAACAGGTTTTTGAGTTAAAAAAATGTAAGCCTCAATTTTCTGGCGACCATAGTGGTTTAAATTTGGAAAAATAAGATAACGCGTCATCTGATTTTTTTTTCCAAAAACATTTGGGGCGGAATATATAAGGGCCTAGTTGCGCGGGCCCTGATAAAATGAGCTAGGCTGGCTTATCAGGTCCAGCAATGACAAATCTTTGCTTCTTTTATTTATTTTTTTTCTAACTCTTATTTTAAATTAATTCTTTTTTTTATACGGTTTTTTTCTCTAATTTTTTTTACATTTAGATTAATACTCAGTCTCTATTTCATTTTGTTTAGGGAATCTATTTTAAATGATGATTATTTCTTTTTGTTATGTATATAAATTTTGAAGAGTTTTTATAATTTATCTATAATTTTTTTTTAATCTTTTGTATAAATGAATTTTATTTTTTAAAATAAAAAAATTATTTTCAAATAATATTTCTAATATATGCAATCTTGTATAATATTTTTTTTCTCTTTTATTTTATTCAATCAATTTAATTTGTGTTTTTATTTCTATTATCGTTTACTTGAATAAAAAAATCATTTCAATAAATAAATTTAGCAAATACAACTGAATAAATATCTCGACTTACGAGATTATATATCTTGATCTACATCTACATTTTATTTTTTTAGTTATCATTTATGTTTTTTTATTTATTAACACACTTTGTTTTTTATTTATTTAATTATATATAAACATAAAATTTTTTACTTTTAATTATATTTTTTTAACTATAAAAACATGTAAAAAAATTCATTATATACAACTTTTTTATTTTTGTAAAAAAATCTAAAGGCAAGTAAGCATCTAGCATTTACTGTTGCTAGAGACAAGGAGCACTTTATTGTTTAAAATCTTCCATTGAATTGATAAATCCTCTATTGCCCCTCCCTCTCTCTTTCCCTGTCACTCTCGCTTCATTAATCCACCTGCATCTATCTGTACGAGCTCTGTGCAAACCACACATCATACAACCAAACCAAAGAAAGAACACCATTATTTCCCATCAGAGTTTCCCTTTATTTCCATTCACTAAACCAATCAATAAAAATCTCTTTCGCTCTTTAAAATCTTACATTATTACCCTCCTCTCCTCCATGATCGATCACTAAACCACCAAGAAAGAAACAAAAATACATGGATACATTTGTAGACAGACTCCATCGAAGCAACAGCAACAATAACAGTAGCACTGGTAACAACAACACAATTAGAAGGCTTAGAAGCAATGGCAGCATGAAAGGTGGCCATGCTTCACCAATGTTCCCTACTAATGGCAAGAAACGTGGCTGTGCTTTTGAAAATCCTGAACCCTCTTCTCCGAAGGTTACTTGCATTGGTCAAGTGAGAGTAAAGACCAAGAAACAAGGCAATAAACTGAGAACAAGATCAGAGAAGAGAGGGGAGATAAGTTTTAGAAGAGTAGACCAAAACAGCAATGCTTTTGAAGGGAGCAATAATCATCAAGATTTGATTAACAATCAGTTCTTGAATCAGCAGCAGCAACAAGAGGATTTGTCACCCAGGAATCCAAGATGGGTGCATTTGCCTGTGACTATATGTGAAGCTTTAAGGACTTTTGGAGCTGAGTTTAATTGCTTTTTACCTTGCCGTTCTTCATGCACGGCAAGTGAAAAAGAGAAAGAAGAGAAGGCAGCGGCAGCAGGATCTAATAACAATGGCAGTAGCTCTTGTGGGGCGGTGTTTGCTAGGTGGTTGGTGGCAGTGCAAGAGGAAGAAGGGAAAGGGAGGGAGATAGAGTTGGTGGTTGGAGAAGAAGTCGAAGAGGAAAGAGATGAGAGGAGGAGGAGCTATAGGAGACATGTTTATGAAGAGATTGAATTTAAAGACGAGAAATTTGGAGGAAATGAGGGTTTGCAAGAAGAGGAAGAAGCAAGGGTAAATATTTGTATACCACCAAAGAATGCTTTGTTGTTGATGAGGTGTAGATCTGATCCTGTTAAAATGGCTGCTCTAGCTAATAAGTTTTGGGAAGCACCTGCTCCACAAGTTGAAGAAGATGAGCAAGAAGATAATGAAAAGGATAGAAATTTGGGAGTAGAAGAAGAAAAGCGTATCAATGTAGAAGATAAAAGAGAAGTTGGGCCAGGTCATGAAGAGGAAGAGCAAATAAAAGTTGTGCAAGAAAGTATTAGGGAGCACAAGGAGGATTTGTTTGTGGCTGAAAATCTGGTCTCTTTCGAAACTGTTGAAGAGCAGCATACTCAAGAAACTGGAGTAGGTTTGGCTCTTTTGGAAGGCGAAGGTGGAGCAGATAGCCAACAAGTCAGAAGCACAGATGAGAACATCGATGGGGTTCTACAAGAAGGGAGTCTGGTGAAGCAAGAAGAGGAACCAGAAATTCTTGAGGTCATGAACTTGCAGCCAACAGCCACAACACAAGAATCTGTTAGTCTATGCAGTGATCAGTCTTCACACGATCAAGAAATTGCAGATCCAGAGGCCTTGATGAATCACGAAAATGAAAACAAGATGGTTAAAGAAAATGAGGATAATCAAGAAGACAGAACACTCGAAGCAGAACAAGAACATGTAGTGGACTTCAGTGATGACATTGAGGAGAATTCAGTGTCTGCACAGTTCGAACAAGAAAGCTTAGAGGTTGCTGTCAAAGACTTGCAGGACCAAGAACCAGAGCCACGTTCTGTTGCTGAATCACAAGTACAAGAGTCAAAGGAAGAGAAAGAGACCGAGCAAGAGGAGGAAGAACAGACAGTGACCCATGAAAGATCCGAACCCGAAGACCCAAAAACCCAGGAAGCTGGTCAAACGGGTACGGGTGTCAAGTCAAAGAAAAGAGATAGTAGTCAACCACTGTTACCAGATTGCCTGCTGTTAATGATGTGTGAGCCCAAGCTGTCAATGGAGGTATCCAAAGAAACTTGGGTTTGCACTACGGACTTCATCAGATGGTTACCAGAGCATTCAAGGCCAGTCAATAAAGCGGACGGTAAAGATGAGCCCAAGAAAAGAGCCAGCATCGACAGTAATCCTGCGCAGGTGCATAATAGTAACAGCATCAACAACAACAACAACTTGCAGCAGCCAGCTAGGTCTTCTTGTTCATATCCGGGTAAGCCGCCGGCTCATGGAGCCGGGACAGAGTCCATGTCCACAATGATAGAGCAGAAGCTGGTGGGAGCCAGGGCATACGATCCATTTGTTCTGACGCGCTGCAAGTCTGAACCAATGAGGTCAGCTTCTAAGCTTGCCCCGGAGGCTTGTTTCTGGATGAATAGGAAGCTCGAGCCTCATGGAGCAGCGGCTACGCTTGGGGTCGGCGCGGCTGGTGTTGGGTTTTAAAGGCCATGTCGATGGTAATAAAATTAAAGGGCTCCTGCTTAAAAGTTAAAAAAGAGTGCGGTAAGTTCGTAAGGGTAGTTTTTGTAGTATTGGTAGCGGTGCTTTTACTCTTTTTTACTGCCATGCGTTCTTGTAAATCTTACTTTCCCATTATTTGAAGCAAACCTCTTTTGTTTCTTTTTTGTCCTCTAAGATAAGGCAGCATCATGTGTTTGTTACGACATGGTGGAAATAACAGTGGAGTGGAGTAGAGTGCATGTTACTACTGTATGGTCCACTAGGGGTCAATTTTGGCCCGTTGGATTGGTGAGATTCTGGGACTGATGAAACAGACAGTTAAGCAATGATTTGGTATTGAATTATTAATGCATGTTGTTGTTATCATGATGCTGGGAGGCTTTTGGAAATGATTTTTGAATTAAATTGTTTTTTTATTTGAAAATATATTAAAATAATAATTTTATAAAAATTAATGGGAAAGAATAATTAATTTGAGGCATATTAATACGATCTACGAACACTTAAAAAATTAATTTTAACAAGAATTTTTTAAAATTTTATAAAATAAGATTTTTACGGCAAATAAGTGATGTTTGATTAGTTATGTTAAAGAATAATTCAAGCTCGGATCTTAAAGATAGTATGGTTTGATGATTACCGGTAGTGTTTGTGATTTGTGATTTGGATCGATATTAGTTTTTTAAAGTGTTTTTATTTATAAATATATTAAAATAATATTTTTTTTAAAAAAATTATTCTTGTTATTAATATATTAAAAAATGATTCAAAATAATAATAAAAAAATTAATTTTAAAAAACAATTTTCAAATTTTTTTTTATAAAAAAACCACAATATAAATAAATTAAGCTTGTTTCGCTACGCGTTTGCACATGTTTTTTAACTTAACCATGATTGCATCCCGTTTGGTTACAAAATAAAACACAATTTTTATTCCTGAGCCCACCAATAAATGAGTTTTGAACTCAGTTTTTGAAAAACTACTTCCAAATGTTTTCGCTGCACTTCTCTTTTGCTTTTCATTGAGTTGTATTTTATTATTGTTGAATTTGCTACCCAGACTCAAGTTTTTGTATCTGTAAATTATAAAAATATATATATGATTTAATTCTCACTAATAATTTATATAATTTGATCCCCATCTCGATTTTGTTAATGAAATTTTTTTTATTTGATGTTGTTTCATGTTCACAACTCCATGAAAACTAGAGGTCTTCCTATATGAATTATATTTATGATGGCATTGCAGTAAGTTTAATGGGGTAATAAAATTGGTGTTCTAATTCGCACGGTTGTTTTTACAATATATTAATAATAAAATGCACATTAATATAATTACAAAATAAAAAAAATTAATAAATAAACTTTTAGATCATTTTATTATCAACATCAATTTCAATCATTATTTTAATCAAACACGTATTTTAATTAAACAATCATAGTTAAAAATGATTTTTCTAAACTTAATTTTTTATATTATAATTATAAAAATATCACAATATCAAACACCCTCTTAATTTGAAATTAGTTGCCTTTTATCGGTAACAGTTTTCTTTGGAGATAGCGGCATCCATGCATGCAACTAAAAGCATCAAAGTGGGGGAAATATTAGACAATGGAGCACCATCTCGACAATGTAATAATTGAGAAACCGATCAATTTGCATTTAGCGTTTTGTTGTCTGAATCCCATGGACGTGAAATAATTGGGACGTGTTGTCTCTTATTACACATTTTCGTGACCTGTAATAACACCTAATAAAAAGAAAATAATAATAATAATAATGTCTGCCACACTGATTAACTACACATCTTAATGATTGGTTATAATTTTCTATTGTTCTTTTTGCTAATAATTGTTCTTCTTCTTTCTTTTTCGTTACAACATCCAACATAAATCACCAATTGTGGGTAATAAAGTCAAATGCTATACTGCTTTGACGCTGAATTCCAATAGGGGAAAGAGGAAAAAAGAAGAAGAAAGGTTATTGACAAAAAAAAAAAAAAAAAATAGAGGTGCGTTTGGTACATGCATAATTTTATTAGGAAGAGAATGACAAATATGTTTGGTAGTTGGACGGTCCTGCACACTCCATCTAAAAAAACTCTCGTGAGAGAGTTATATTGCCAACAAAATAATTTTATTATTTTGAAAAAATTTCAAATTCCATAACACCCCTTATTGAAAAGGCATTATACTTTTTTATTATTATTATATTGTAGTGGCAAATCAATAATCTTATTGTGAAAAAAATTACTAACCTAACCATGTATAAATTATTAAAAATAATTGTTTTATGGCGAAAATATCACCTAATCCTGAATACCTAGTTAATTTTTTTTAGACATAAACAATTTCATCAAATTAATTTCCAATGAATAGTGATTTGTCCCTAGAGCTACAACAACTTCCCTTCCCCTCGAGGGGTTTGTTTTTAATTTAATTTAATTTAATTTAATGGCCCAGCATCTGTTTGAGAATTCTCCTAGTTGAATGTTTGGATGGAAATGTTACATTGTGTTATGTCTTGAAGACCTTGAACATTTTATTCATGAAAAGAACTAATTCAAGCGAGGATATTGGAGCATAAGTGTTTGCAATCTTAAACGTTATGCTCTGCATCTCCAGTTCTTTACAATCATAAATATTGTTCCTGCAGCTCTGCTTTAGATTGTATTGGGCTGATAAATTGACAAGTATAGTTGGTTCTTCTTATTGGCTCACGCTCATTATATCAAATCAAGGATGAAAATCTGATCAATCTCTCTGAAAATTAAATCAGTACAAGTCCTTATTTTTAATAAAATATTTAATTAGGTAGTGCAATATGTACTTGTTGTGCAATGAAATTTTTTTTTTTAATTTCACTATTTTAAAACAAAATTTAATGCCAGTTTAAGTTCAGTTGTTAATGATTGACAAAATAGAAAAACAAGGGATCAAAGTGAAAAAAACAGGTAAAATACGTGGTTGTTTCAAAGTTTGTGCAAAATAATTCATTTTCATCCTTCTATTTTTCCAATTATACCTTTTCAGTTCGTTAACATTTTTGAAATTCAATTTTGATACGAAACTCCATTACTTTTATTTTTTAGTTTCTTGGAAGAGAGAGAAGAGAGAGAATGATTGGATTCCAATAATAGAGAGATAAAATTCTTGTTAGCACCAATTCCAACAATGAAAAAGATCGATTTTGATGTTAAAGAATAGAGAGAGAAAGGATGGTCATATTCTGGTAGTAGAGAGAAGTTTATGTTGACACCGATTCCAACCACAAAAAAATCGATCTTAGGTTTAGAGAAATGATGACTGAATTTCAATAATTAATAGAGAGAGAGTTTCTTTTAGCATTTTACGAGGTTATTACAGTCTTATAAATCTAGTTGTATGTTGGTCTAAATTGTTTCATTATATCACTATATTATGTTATAATCTTAATATTTTTAAAATGCATCGTTCACGCGTCCATTAGATTTTAGGTTTACTAGCTGCTTCTTCTTCTTCTTCTTCTTCTTTTTTTTTTTTGTAGAGTGGGTTACTTGTATATATGTCAACTCAAGTGCCTGAATTTCCTTTGCTTCCCCTTGAAGACTCTTTTGGATCCCTTTGTCCCAAAGATACTAAAGTCTTGTCCAAGGGGGAAAATGCACGCTGTACCACTAATCCATATCGATCTTCCATGTCAAATTCATCAAGCATTTGTTGGGATACATAATTAAATCCAAACCCTCTACTTTAAATTATGATTTTGCATAAGCAAAATGTCTCCTTCTCAAAGCAAGGATTGCTAATTCAATGATGTCTGGCTGGATTCCAAAAACACCGGTCTCTGCAAGCCAGAGGTGTGTATGTACGGATCAAGTTCCAAGGCAATCGATTTTAGTGGGCTGCGTTTTCTTTACCAGAGATTCCAGCCTTTCCAGCCAAAGATTTTCTCTTATCTCTTCGGCTTACTTTGTTGTTTTCTGTGTAGAGTGGCACGGATTGATAGTGCAAAACAAGAAAGTCGTACAGACTGAGCTGCTTGTGTCTGCCTTTGCCTCAGAGGGGATCTACAATGGGATGCTTTATTAGGAGTGCTCAAACAGCTTCTCATTGTCCTTTTCTTCTTCTTTTTTCTTGCAAATATTGAAAGGAATCTTTGTCCAGCCTTTCTTACATTCCCCCTTTTTTTATTGCCATACTATGAAACATGAATGATCAGTGGTTCTATTTCTTGAATCTGGAATTATTATGTCTAGAAAAAAATATAATTTCCTTCTTCTCCTCCACTGTCCAGCTCGTTATATACGGGCAGGGTAGAATATTTGAGACAATGAGGCCCATGCTTGCAGTCTTCATAGCAATTATTCATAGTTTTAAGCTTGTGTTAACCCTTATGATTTATACGACTAATATAAACTTCACTTTTGTGGTTAAATCTAGTCTATATATTGTGTATATGACGATCATTGTTTTTAGGATTACTTCTCTTATCCTTGCTTATGTGGACTTAATGTCTCAAATTTTCTTGGATAATTCATAATCTTGCCTTGATTGCGAAGTAGTTGTTGCCTCATTACGGATTGAGTTGTAAGAACAATAAAGGTTTTTAAGCTCCTCCAAGGAAGAGAGGTATTTATATTGGTAATGAATCCTAAGAAGATGATTTACTAGCAAGGGATGCAAACTACTAAGAATTGTGAGAATACCAGTACCTTTTCCTTGAGTAGCAAACAACCCTACAGTTTTAGATGTTCATACTAAAAAGGAAGAAAGTGAAATTAAGGTAAGGAACATCTACCTGACGTACCTTTCTCTAGACCAATTATCTTAATTAGCAACATACATGTCTAGCTAGGTCATTGGGAGCTCCTAGCTAGTTTCTGATCATGCCCAAATTGGCCAAATTACTCTGGACATTCACTGAATTTGTTCTAGCATACCCTCATTGGCCAAATATCACTCACTTACCTTTAACAAGACGATGCAGTATATGTTTGATCGCTTGGCTAAAATCAAGCAAGCTCAGACTGCTCAACAATCAGTACCAATTGCTCTGCCTCCTCTAGTCTCTATGTTATACCCCTTGTGAACTCAGACTACATAGCTGCGCTTGGGATAACTTCACCATGTCCCAAACCGGCTCAACCTCGTGTATATGGTCGTCAGCATGGTGGGCAACCCCTTACCTGGATCTATGCTTATCTATTCTATGTTTAACCTTATCAGTAGGCTGCACCCGTGAAATTATGAAATAGTACCTGCAACTTCTTCCACCTTACCGACTATATAATAATTAGTATTTCTAGCCTCAATAACAATATCCACATGCTCATAATAGAATCCCCAACCTACCCGCTAAAGCCTTGATTGCTTGGGTTGACCTAGTCCAACATCTTCAAGCAATGGGAATCATTTAATATCAATGATGCTCCTAACCTAATATACAAAAAGCTCTACCCTAATTGGATAGATTCCATCGTCTGATTCCCAGAGGGGCCAAGATTAATGTCTTTAAGTAGTTTTCAAGAGAAGACAATACGAGTACTAGCCAGAGAGCACATTGCTAAGTTAATTTCTAGACCAGTATGGGGATGCTGCCCAAGGACCAAAACTATGAGGCTATGGCTTTTTGTGGGTCTTCATCGGCTAAAATAGATTTTCACTAGTATTCAAACCTACCATCAAACTCCATACAATCATGGGCAGAGATGAAAAAGAAGTTCATCACTCTAAAGAAGGCCAAGAACACAAAGATAGGTGCAAGACACATAAACAAGCTAAAAAGCTAGCTAATAAGGAGTCGTTAATTTGCTCGAAAATACTTTTTTGACATTTGTTGTGCAGATAGAAGAGTTATTTGACTAGTTAATTAATATGCATGACGAATAAATAAAGCTCGTTGGAAACCATCTAATGACATCACCAAAACAACTTAAAGGTAGACCTTATTCTAAGTGATGCGATTCTTGGAAGGCCCAAGTTTTCTGAAAAGAAGATGCAAGTGGATGGTGATCTCTTCCTAAGAGGAACTATGGCCATAGTTTTAATTAATTCAAAAAATTTGCTTACGTTTGCAACGGTTCAGAAAAAAATATGCTTGACAAACCATGATTGAAGTTAAAAATTAAGAGTGAATAATTTGAATCTAAAAATTTAAACTATTAAATAAAAGATATTTAAACTTAAACACCATGACCATAAGTGAATAATAAAATATTTATTTTTTATACAGTTAAAAAAGAAAAGAAGTTTTTTTAAAGAGGTTTTTGAATGTCAGTCCAAAAAAAATCCTTTTAATATAGGCTAAATCTCAATAAATTTTATAAATAATTTATAAAATCTAATAAATATGCAGAATGATAAATATTTTTTTTTCTAAATTAGGATACGTGAACTATTCAAAAACTTCATTCATGGGTTAGACAAATATAAAATGGGTTGGTAAAAATTAATTTTTATATGTCAAAAAATTATTTGAAAGCAAGTTCAAATCCAAATTCAAAATAGATCGGTAAAAAAAATTTATTTATTGGCCAAAATAGATATTTTTCAACAAACCCAAATCCCTAGTTGGCGATGATTGGGCCGGCCTTAGATTCCTAGACCTCCTTGATCAAAAAAGAATAAATAGAAAATATATATGAAATATTAGTGAAATATAAGATTTGTTATCTCATTAGCATTATTTATATTAAAAAAAATAATTCTATCTCGAACACATACAGTGAAATTAGAGACACTAAGTGAAATCCAATACATAAAATAATTTGATCTATAAATAATATCATTATGGTAAAGGTTATAATGCTAGAAAAATCATTCAAGGCAAACTCAATACATTCTAGTTAGTTTTTTTTTTTTAAAAAAAAAAAATATAATAGCCGATTATTTGGTATCTCATATATGAGTTTCACAATTATAAAAGTTTTTTTTATTTAAGAAATGTAAATTTAATCTATTAAATTCCCATTTACTAAAAAGAAAGAGCAAACTCAATTACAATTGGTAGAATAAGTTTTGTAGTAGAATACATATTGTATTTTTTTAATATATTTTAGTTATTTATACCTAGTTTTATTTATATCATTTATGTCTATGTAGTTTTAAATAAATTCAAGCATTTTAGAGATAGATAGAGAGGTAATAATTTTACAAATCAACCAATTAATCTTAAATCTAGTATAAGTTAAGAATTGTTGGCAATCAAATCGCCTGTAAGCTATCCAGATCCATGGAATGAAACTCAACCTAAAACTCTGTAGGAGTACGAGAAAATAAAAAAAGCACGAACTCTAAAGAAAAGACCCATGAGAGTAAGAAAACAAAATAAACTAGAAACTATAAAGCAAGAAAGTCATAACTAGATGCATAAAGGCTAAATATGAGATTATTGAAAGAAAAATAGTGAAACAGAAGTGAAAAATGCTACCACCTCTAATAAAAACCTCATGAGACTCTCGAAACTCTAGAAAGAAAAACATTTAATAAGCCACGACTCTAGTGTTGTTGTTATTGCTGTTGTTTTAGTTATATGTTAGTAAATTAATTTAATTATGTAAAATAATTGTAAATATTGATCCAAAAATAACCAATTTAAATGGTTTTTGAAATTTATTGGATAATTTCAATTAGAAAATTTTAAGCAAATTTAGTTGGTTTGGTTTTGGTTTTAGATTTTCAAAACCAAAATAACCTACCGAAACATGTTGAACTAAAATAAAAAATTCAACCGAGTCAAACGAAAAAATTCATCATAAACAAAAGGCTTGTTAAATCAAAACCTACCAATATAGCTAACAAAAGGCCTCTTAATTCAATTATGAGTAGCTAGTTATCTTGAATAGGATGAGTGAGTAGTTAGTTACCTTGAATAGGATGAGTTACCAAAAGTCATTTTGGAATAAAGTGAGTGAGTAGTTAATGGAAGTTATCTTGAACTTTTTCATTTAAAAAAGGAGGCAAGACAATAAATTAAAGGAGGACACAACTTAACAAAGCAACAACTGTATTGCAATTCAATCAAGTTTACAGGATCTTCAAAACCTATTTATCAAGTAGGTATGTGATTGTAGGTTGATAACGAGTAAATGATAGCTTGCTGGCAGTAATTCTATAGGAGATAGAACAATATGCGATAACTTTGTAGGTAATATTCGAGTAGGCTTGTAATTTTCTTTGTAATCTAGCTTGTAGTTTCAATTCCATAAACCAGAAATACCGAGAAGTTGTTTCATTATCCAGGAGTTTTAATTTGTGGATGTAATTAGAGAATGAATCACTCTATGAATGTAAGTATTCATTTTTTAAATTATTGAGTTTACTTTACATTCAGATTGTTTTAATTATTTGGTTATTTCTTTAGTTGAACAATGATTTGTGTGAAAGCGAATTTAATCATATTGATACTCGTGTAACTCTGTAATTCAAATTTAAAATTACATGAGTTAATTTAGGACTAAATTTATAGTTTAAATCAGTTAACTTAAAATTCCAATCTTAAGTTACAAAATCCTCTTAATTTAGATAGATACAAAAAAATATACATTAAACAAGATCAATAACCTTTGCATAGAAAACCCATGAGAGTAAGAAAAATTGGATATTACAAAACAAAATATCTATTGCAAAATAAGAACTTCAAGTTTTAAGGCACAAAATCTAAATCTAAGATTATTAAAAGAAACATGGAAAAAAGAACGAAAAATGCTATGATGGTAGTTAAAGAAAACCTAAGAATTAATCTCTCCTCAGAATGGAGGAGAGAGGAATTTTTTCTTCCACGTAAGTCATACGTTTTATTGATCTCATAATCATACGTTTTATTCAACAAGCCACTAATTTATTTAAATACCATATTATTTGTGATCACAGATGGAGTCATTTTAACTTACATGTGTCATTATGTGTATAATTGCCATCACCCCGATCTATAAAATTATTAATGATTGTGGCCCTTTACTTGCAAGTTGTAATAAACATATGGCGAGGGGGCATAAATTTGAGAATTGTCATCAAGAAGCCGTCATCATCAACAACCAATCTCTTGAAGAAAATATATGAAAGCCTTTGGTTAAACAACTCCACCATGGAGTTCATTGTTTTGCTACCTTGTAACAAAAATAGACCTCGAACCGGCAGAAAGATTGAAGTGTCTAGTCCTAGTTGTGTTCGAGAATGGCTTGGAGAAAGGAGTGCTTGGACCTCGTACTGGTGCCACTAGGTTTAATGATCATGTCTGGCTACCATCTCTACCTTCTACACAGATGTGTAAGATCTCCGGAGACCACAGGCATTGGCCACGAAAATCATTACAGAAAGGCTTGGGTTGAGAGAGTATTGCAGGTAGAGGGAAAAGAAAGGGGTTTATATTTAACAGTAATAGCTAGCACCATAACAGCATCAACTTTCTTGGCATCGACCTCTCTAGCTCTAAGCTCTCTAATCGGAGCATTGGTAGTCAGCTCTTCTCATAACATCTTCATAAACAGTGTCGTATATGGTGATACAAGTTCATCAGTCATCACTGTCAAGTATATCTTCCTGCTCATATGTTTCCTAGTGGCTTTTGCTTCTTTTCTTCAATGTGCGAGGTCCTTAGTCTATGCCAACTTCCTTATCAGCATGCCAAATAGTGATATACCAGTGAGTTACGTGCAGAAGGCAGTTATAAGAGGAAGCACTTTTTGGTCTATTGGGTTAAGAGCGATCTACTTTGCCACAAATTTGCTGATGTGGATTTTTGGTCCAATACCCATGTTCGTAACGTCATTGGTTTTGGTGGCGATTTTGAACATTTCTGACACAAATTCAACCCCATTCCATCAGTTTAAATCTGCTAAGAGTCATAGCATGTTCAGGAGGATAAGTGAGGAGGTACATCTGCACTTGCAACAGTAATTGAGCGCAATGAAAAGAAACATGGAGTTGGTAAATCAACAGGTCAAGAGCCATAATATTGTTAAATATAATTTATAATTTTCAAAATCTTTTATTAGCTTTTATGGTCTTTTTCAGTTGTCTTTTATTAGCTTTTATGGTCTTTTATTAAGAGGAAATATTTCTACTTCTTCATTAATTAAGTTTTGTAGTTTTTTTACTCTTCCTTGTACTATAAAAGGTCAGCAGAACAAGGAAAATATAACAAGATTTGCCTCTGATATTGAGTTGTAGCTTTACCATTTATCCTTCAATTCCTCCTTCATTTTTGTTTCCGCTTTTATTTCCAATAGATATGGTATCAGAGCCATGTGGTTTCTTCTATGGCTTCTTACATCTAGTCTTTCTACCTTCTCCTATACAACCACGTAGATTCCTATCTTTGATGGATATCATTACGAATACTGGAGTTCTCAAATGGAGACTATCTTCATTTCACAAGACTTATGGACATTAGTTGATGAGGGGTTTGCAGAACCACCCCAGGAAGGATCTTCTACAAACTGGTCAGAAGAAGACGTAAAAGATTACAAGCAGAATGTGCAGAGAAATGCAACTGCCTTGAGAATAATACAGCAAGGAGTAAGCAAATCCATTTATCCCATGATCTTCTCTATTAAGAAGGCAAGAGAAGCATGAGAGATATTGAGAAATGAATTTCAAGGCTCTCAGAAAGCCATTTCTATTTGGCTGCAGAATTTATGGAGAGAGTTTGAAAATCTTACAATGAAGGATAGTGAGTTGGTTAAAGACTTCTCTTCTAGAACCACTGAAATTATCAATCAAATCAAAAGTTGTGGAGACAATGTTTCAGATAAAAGAATTGTAGAGAAGATTCTCAAGAGTTTGCTACAAAAATTTGAACATATAGTTGTTGTTATTGAAGAAACAAAAGATCTGTCAAGACTTTCAATTCATGAATTGATGGGATCTTTAGAAGCGCATGAACAAAGGGTGAACCAGTATAACAAGCAACCAATGGAGCAGACTTTTCAGATCAAAGCCAATTTTTCTAGCAGGAGGGGAGCAAGTTTTAATCATCAGAGAGGAGGAAGATCACTTTACAGAAAAGACTCATATGGAAGAGCAGGAGAAAGTCAGAATCACAGCAGAGGTAGAAGTAGGAGTAGAGGAAGAGGAAGAGCGAATTTTCAACCAAGAATAGGCAGCAATTCCTATTGCTCTATTTGCAAGAGAACTGGTCATGAAACTCAAGATTGTTTCTACAAGTGTCCCAGATGTAAAAATTCCACTCACTCTATTAGAAACTGCTGGCTCAAAGACAAGGAAGATACCATGAAGAGAACAATACAATAAATTTTTCAAAGGAAGAAGATCAATTGTTCTATTCCTGCATGAATGTAGAACACAAAGAAAAAGAAGTCTGGTATCTTGATAATGGTTGTAGTCATCATATTACTGGTGATCGCTCAAGCTTTGATACTCTTGATGAAGAGTTTTCTTCTCATATTGAACTTGGCGACAACAAAAGGGTGAAGATCAAAGGAAGAGGTGATGTTGCAATCCACTCAAATGAAGGTAATAAAAAATGCATTCATGATGTGTTTTACTCTCCTAGCATTGGTCAGAATCTGTTGAGTGTGGGACAAATGATGAGAAGAGGTTTTAGACTGGTTTTTGATGATGATCAGTGTAAGATTTATAATAAGAACACAAATAAGAAAGTAGTTGTGGTCAAGATGAGTTCTAATAATATCTTTCCTTTTAACATGAAATCGCTTAATCATGTTGCTATAAGGAGTGAACATCTTGATGATTCTCAACTTTGGCACTTAAGATATAGGCACTTAAATTACAATGGCTTGCAGTTATTGAAGAAGAAGGATATGGTCTTTGGTTTGCCTTATATCCAGAATCAAGTTGGGATTTGTGAAGGATGTGTGTATGGAAAAATGCATCGGTTTCCCTTTCCAAAGACAGCATGGAGAGCCAAAGCACCACTTGAATTTGTTCATGTAGACATTTGTGGTCCTATGCGAGCACCATCTCTGAATAATAAGAGATATTTCCTACTTTTTGTTGATGACTTTTCCAGAATGATCTGGATCTATTTTCTTAACAACAAATCAGATGCTTTCTCTGTCTTTCTGCAATTCAAAGCTCTTGCAGAAAAGCAAAGTGGGTGCTAAATAAAGACTCTAAGGACAGACCGTGGAGGAGAGTTCATTTACAAGCCTTTTCTTGATTACTGCAAAGAGAATGGCATTTAAAGGCAACTTACAGTCAGACATACACCGCAGCAAAATAGAGTTGCAGAGAGGAAGAACATAACTATTAAAGAAATTGCAAGAAGCATGCTAAAAGGGAAAGGACTTCCTAACAAATTTTGGGTAGAAGCTGTCAATACTGCAACTTACATTCTCAATCGTTCTCCAACAAAGGCAGTCAGAAATCAAACTCCATTTGAAGTATGGCACAAAAGAAAGCCTAATGTCAGCCATCTTAAAGTTTTTGGGAGCATTGCTTATGCTCTTATTCCTTCTCAAAGCAGAGACAAGTTTGATGAGAAAGGGGAGAAGCTTATCTTCATTGGTTATAGTGATGAATCAAAAGGTTTTCGACTTTTTAATCCTAAAAAGGATCAGTTACTGTTGTCCAGAGATGTTATCTTTGATGAAACTACTGCTTGGAAATGGGAAGATTCTGTCAATCCTGAAACGACAATTCTGGAGTTACCTCAAGCTTTAGAGCAGCCTGATATTTCCAATTCTCAACTCAGAAATGGTTCAATTTCGCAGAATGGAGGAAGCTCATCAAGTTCTATTGATGAATCAGACTCAGAATCTCCTCCCAGAAGAGTTCGTTCATTAACTGACATATACAACTCGTCATGTTGCTTTCTTTTCAGGTGAACCTCATAATTTTGAAGAAGCAGTAAGAAAGGAAGAATGGAGGAAAGCTATGAATGAAGAGATGATAAGTATAAAAAAGAATCAAACATGTAAGTTAGTTGATCTGCCACAGGAGAAGAAAGTAGTGGGATTAAAATGGGTGTTCAAGATTAAATACAATAAAGATGGCAGCATTCAGAAGCATAAGGCTAGAATTGTTGCTAAAGGCTATTCTTAGCAGCCTGGAGCTGATTTTACAGAAACCTTTGCACCTGTTGCAAGGATGGAAACTATTAGAATCATTCTTGCTTTATCCACACAACTTCAGTTGCAGGTGTTTCAGCTTGATGTTAAGTCAGCATTTCTTAATGATGAATTGTAAGAGGAAGTCTATGTTCAACATCATCCTGGATATGAATTAAAAGGAGAAGAAGAGAAAGTCTACAGACTTCTTAAAGCCCTATATGGATTAAAACAGGCTCCAAGAGCGTGAAATCATAAAATTGATTTTTATCTTCATCAGAATGGTTTCAGTAGAAGTCAATCTGAACCATCACTCTATATAAAGAAGAAGGGAAAAGATTTTCTAATGGTTTGTCTCTATGTTGATGATCTGATTTATACAGGAACAAGTAAAGATATGGTTGCAGAATTCAAGACTGCTATGATGAAAGAATTTGAGATGTCAGATCTTGGCTTAATGAGATATGCCTCATTGGGTCCTTAATCTACTTCACAAATTCAAGACCTGATATTCTTTATTCTGTCACCATTATCTCCAGATTTATAGAGAATCCCAGCAAACTTCACCTTGAAGCAACTAAAAGGATCTTGCGATATCTTTAAGGAACCAAGAATCATGGAATCTTGTATAAACAATAAGATGAAAACAGGTTGATTGGCTATTCTGATAGTGATTGGGCAGGAAGCTATGATGATAGTAAGAGTACATCTGGATATGTGTTTTGTCTTGGAACAAATGTAATCTCTTAGTGTTCAAGGAAGCAGAATTCTATAGCCTTATCTTTTGCAAAGGCAGAGCATATTGCAGCAAATGAAGCCATTTGTCAGTCTGTTTGGTTGAGAAGAATCATTTGTGATCTGCAGCAAAATATTCTTAATCCTACCACTATTTTCTGTGATAATATGTCATCCATTGCTATGACTAAGAATCTTGTTTTTCATGCAAGATCAAAACACATAGAGTTGAGAAATCATTTCATTAGAGAGATGGTCAGCAAAAAGGAGATCCAGCTAGAGTTTATCAACACTTATGATCAACTTGTAGATGTCCTCACCAAAGCTGTTCGCAATTCAAGGAATTTTTTAAGATTACAAATTAAGAGGGGGTGTTAAATATAATTTGTAACTTTCAATATCTTTTATTAGCTTTTATGTTCTTTTTCAGTTGTCTTTTATTAGCTTTTATGGTCTTTTATTAAGAGAAAGTGTTTCTACTTCTTCATTAATTAAACTTTGTAGTTTTTTTACTCTTCCTTGTACTATAAAAGGCGAGCAGAACAACAAGAAAATATAACAAAATTTGCCTCTGGTATTGAGCTGTAGCTCTACCATTTATCCTTCAATTCCTCCTTATTCTTTGTTTCCGCTTTTATTTCCAACAAATATCATCCACGAGCATCTCAAAGATCATAGAAATAAGAGTAGATGAGCTCATACTGTGAAGTGCAGTGTCCAGTTTTGTATCATATGCAGCAGGCTCTTCAGTTCAAAAACAAGACAACTTCAAATGAAGTTACTGGCTTTCTGTTCAAACCATGGTCAGCTCATCTACTGCTAAACTCGATGTCTGTGAACTGTTCCTGGCTAAATGATCTTTCCTTATTTTGAATCACTCTACCAACCCTCTTGAAATCAACCTCTCTCTCCCCCTTCCCCAGAATATAGTTGCAAGACTAAGATTGATTATGCTGATTTTTTTTGTTCTAATTACAAAAAAGTTATGAGAACAGAAACCTATTCCTGTAAATTCTCTCTTTCATTTCTGTATATTGTCTGGATTTTGATCTCCCTGGCTACTTGTCAACTCTGCTCCATCTGTAGCACTATCAGATGTTGAATTTGGTGAACCTGACTGACCACTACTTTACTTTCATTTTCTTTGTCAGTATCGCCTTCCATTAAAGAGTTGAAAGCAAGCCTGGCAGAATAAAGGAACAAACCAACAGAATTGATTCCAAGAAAAAATGTTGCAAGGTAGCACAAACCATTCAGAATAGCCCTGCAAATAGCAGAAAGATGACACTATCTTGCATAACTTAAATCACAACGTCAAAAGATAGCAGCAGCAGGACCTACCAATGACTAAATTTGTAAAAAGCATAGGATCGAAACCTTCAAAATTACAATATAATCACAATATCAAATGAGTGAAATGAAAGGAAATAAAATCCAACAACTTGTTTAGAGTTCAAATTGAATCATAATAACATGTGAGTGAATCCAAGATTTCATGGGAAACAACAAACTCTAGCTTTCAACTGAATTTCCATAATCTCAAAACACTACGGATTGAAGAGAATTGAAATAATCCAGAAGCTAGTGTGTTTCAGAAGTTGACAATGGAAGTTATAATCCATCAAATTCCAAATCTAGCACTAAAACAGCGCATATTTGCAAATTCCCTTAAGAAAGTAACAGCAATAAACCACTGATCTTTTAATCAATAAATGGGTATCGCAAAATTCCTCAAAGAGTACAACAAGGCAACAAAATCCCACCAAAACCCACCTCCTAAAACCCCAAACTGAAACATATTTTTAACACGCGACAAAAATTGTGTTATGGGGAAAAGCCACTTCATTGTGCCAAAAAACACAGTCCCACCAACCCAAAGTCACTTTCTTTAATTCCAATTTCCATATGAGCAATCAATAACAGCAAAAAAAGAAAAGAAAAAAGTAAAGGAGAATACCATTTCTTTAGAATGCTTAGCACGGCGTCGAAGAGAGCGGAAGAGGAAACAGAGAAGGCACCAGTGAGAAGAACACTAGTAACAACCTGAATTGGTGAACAATATATATATAAGGGCAGAGCAAGAATTTTTCCTAGCCGGAGCTATTACATAAATATATAATTTTTTAAGATAAATTATTAACTTAAGTACATAAATTTTTAAAATTAACAATAAAGTTTTAATTCAAATATACTATAAAAAATATTAAAAAATAAATTTAAAAGTACATAAAATTAAAATGAAAATAAAAATAAACTCACTATTGAAGTTACATATTTCGATGTTTTGTAGAATATAATTCATCTATAATCGAATCTGAATCGATATTGTAACAACCCCTTAACCGGGATAAAATAACAATTTCATGTCAACTGAAAAACAAAGTAATTAAATTTTTTTCATCTCTCAATTCCTCCTTCCTTCACTTGATTCTTCCTTAGATTAATATTTTAGAAGTTGGACTTTGTAAGTTTACAAGGTTATTCTCTCAATTTTTTTATTTTTTTCCTTGGATTTTTTTTTATGTTTTTCCCTTACTTTTCTCCATTTCTCTCTCGCCCTTTCTTTTCTTTCTTTTTCTATTCTGCTTCTGCCTAGTCGGCAACATATAAAAGAAAGGAAGAACTGATTTGTTTTATTTTTTAATGGCAAATAACCATTTTACCTTTAATGAGTAGTTTTGTTTTTATTTGACGGTCTTTTTTTTTGTTAGCACTACCAAACTCTGTTCATCCTAAAATTTTAACCAGATTTTATTCAATATATTTTAAGATCCCTTGTAAAAGTTCAGCTCAATCTGATGGTCGGATTGAAAATTACACACAATAATGTAAAACTGGTCAAATTGTGATTTTTTATCAAATTTCTGAATTTCTTCAAAAATTCTGAAATTTTAACCCAAGCTAAAACATCATATTAGAAGTCTCTATACAAATTTTCAGAATTGTTTAATACCTCAATCAAGAATTACAAATTGTTTTTACATAAAACTAGTTAAAAAATATTGATAAAATATTGCCATGGGCTAAAGCCCACCCGAGCCTTTACATGCCTCCGCCCTTGTGTATATATACACACACCCTTCAATCTAAACAAGATAAATAACTCATCTATCTTTATATTTTTAAATTTCTTATATGTAGACTTGCATATATTATGTTCTTATTTTTTAATTACTATATTGGAGGTGGGAGGGGTAGATTATAAAATATTAAATTTGCAAGTCATGTGTTCACTTTCCTTTCTTTTATTTTTCACGGCAAAACTAGTATATTGACTTGCGTTTCGTCACGGGTTAATATTAATTTTTTTTTTAAAATATAAAAAAAATATCAAGAGTAGGAGAATTTTTTAATAGTGTTATTAAACATAACTACGTGAATTAATTTTGAAACCTCACAACTCAATTCTTTGTCTAACTGAAGTTTTTAATTAAACCGTGTGAGAGTTAACTCAACTTAAATCGATCAATTTTATAGGTTCAAATGCAATCTTGATGATGGATAAAAACATGATTTAACTTTTTAAAAAAAACTGCAAGATGATAATTTTTTTCGACCTCCCCTCTTGCGACCTGGATTATGGACTCTATTGGGTTTAATAATTCTTTTTATATTTTTATATTTAATTATATGATAAAAACAAATGCTCACAAAATTGATCACCAATATAAAAATAGACACTTATTGGAGACAATTATCCCTAGAAAGCAAATAAAAATCAATAATGTAGTTTATTTTTCAACCAATCTAATATTAAATAATGAAATCGAAAAGGAATAAAATAAAAACAATTAAAAGAAAAAAAAAACATATCATATCGGTGGGTAAACTTGTTAAATCTATGAATCGGGTAAGTCAGGTTAGTACATCAAACCTATGAACTAAGTTATGGACTCCACTAGGATTATAATTTTTTTAATCTATTTTTCATTTAAATACATGATAACAAAAATAAATGATTGCGAAATCAAACACCAACCCAATACTGAGATGTTTTATAGATCATAATAACCTCATAAAAGATGAAATGAAACCAATTATGAAACTGAATTCCTAATTAATCCAGTATCTAAGGATGAAAAAAAACTAATTTACAAAAGTTAAATTTGCCAGACCCGTAATCCAAGTCAACTAACCAAACCTGTGAATAGGTCTATGGACTTTATAAAGTTTAATAACATGATTTTTTTTTAAACTATTTTTTTTAACTATATAAAAAAAAATAGACGAGAAAAAAGTCAAGTTCAATTAAAAAAAGACACCCCACCAAATTCGTAAACCAGGGCAACTCGAGGGTTACCCTAACAAACCTGCAAACCATGCTAATCTTATAGAAAGGTAAAATAAAAAGAAACAAATTATGAATTTAAATTCTCAACCATCCCAATATTAAAAGATGAAATTGAAATTTTTTTTTTTAAAAAATCATGATAAAAATTCAAAAACATAAAGAAAAAAGGAAGAAAGCAAAACATTATGGGTTACTATTGTCATTTACAATGTAATGTGTGTGGGTGAACAATGGTTTCCTCACACTCTTTAATTTTTATTACTCTGTAAAGTTTAATAACATGATTTTTCTCTAAAATATTTTTTTAATTATATGAGAAAAAAATAGACTATAAAAAAAAGTTAAGTTCAATTAAAAAAATAAAAGAAAAACAACCCACCAAACTTGTAAACTGGCGCAACTTGGGTTACCTTGGCAAACCTATAAACCATGCTAATCTCATATGAAGGAAAAATAAAAAGAAACAAATTACGAAGTTAAATTCTGAACAATCTCAATTTTAAAAGATGAAATCGACAAAAATAGATTTGAAAAAAAATCATAAAAAAAAAAAGAAAAAAAGAAAAAAAAGAAAGCAAAACATTGTGGATTACCATTGTAATCCATAGTGGAATGGTTGTTGGGTGAATAATGGTTTCTCCCACATCCTTTAATATTTGTTACTTTATAAAGTTTAATAATATGGTTGTTCTCTAAAACTATTTTTTCAACAATATGAGAAAAAAAATAGGCTATAAAAAAATCAAGTTCAATAAAAAAAAACCCATCAAATCTATAACTGAGGCAACCTGGGTTACCTCGACAAACCTGCAAGCTACGCTAACCTCATAGAAAGACAAATTAAAAAGAAAAAAATTACAAAACTAAATTCTCAACCAGTTTAATTTTTAAAAAATAAAATGGACAAAAATAATTTTAAAAAAATCATGATAAAAAAAAACCATGTGTAAAAAAAAACATGTGGGCAAACATTGTAGCAATCCAAAGTGTTTTGTGAAGAAAGCTACAATGCTTTCTATTGTTTCAACAATATGAGAAAAAAATAAACTATAAAAAAGTCAAGTTTAATTAAAAAAAAACCCACTAAATCCATAAATTGAGGCAACTTGGTTTACCTTGAAAAACTCGCAAACCACGCTAACATCATAGAAATACAAAATAGAAAGAAAAATATTATAAAGCTAAAATCTCAACCAGCTCAATATTAAAAAATAAAATCGACAAAAATAATTTTGAAAAAAATCATAACAAAAAAAGAAACATGTTTTAAAAAAACACTATAACACTCCATAATATTTTATAAGGATAGCTATAATGTTTTCTTCAATTGATTTAGTTTTTGTTATAACTAGTACCCACTGATATCTTGAAGATATAAGACCAATATAATATTATAAGAATTAAAGGATTATTTCAAACACTGTAACTAAACATATAAAAAAGAATAAATTAAGTGTGTGTCTCGCATTTTAAGGTACTAAGAAGAGAAATGTCCAGTTTTAAATTTAAATTTATAAATCAGTATAAATAAAGTATGTTATGGTAGAGATCTAATTATAAGTTAATGATATAATAGATACAATTATACATATAGGGACTTTTGAAAGAATCTTTAAAATATAACAAAAAAATGAAATGCTTACCCTATATAGAGTAAGAGGTATTTTTTATATTAAAATAGTGATTTGCAAAACAAGTGATTTTACCTTTAATGACCTAAAGACTTATTGGGAAATGATCCTTTAATTAGAGATATAAGAAAAGATTTGAGAATTGTCCATTAAATAAAACAAATTGAGTTATTTTTCATAAATTTATTGTTGAGTTTATATTTTGACTATTTATATCTCATTATATATTTATGGTAAAACTTATATTTATATGGAATTTATATTTATTTTTGGATTGTGTATTTACTATTAAATTGTAATTACAAAAAAACCACTTTTTTAATTAATAAGAAATATTCAAACCAACCCTAATTTTTTCTCATCCCAAATTTGATAAATACCGGTGAAAATGGAGTTTTCTAATAAAAAAATTTATTTATGAACTTAAAATATGATATATATTAAACAATATATTTTTTTTAATTTTATATTTTAAAAAATATTATGGCATCATATTGGATGATATTTTTTTCTTCTAAATATTGACACTACAACTTATTGAATCGATCTAGATTAACTTGTCAAATCTGCAACACGTATTATGAAACCTTGATAATTATATAGAAATCAAATCAAAATAAATTATGAAAATGAATTCCTAATTAACCTAATATTGAAGGACAAAATTAAAAAAAAAAACTAATAAAATAAAATAAAATACTTAAGTCAATTCAAGCTAATCTGTCAAACCCGCAACTTGGATTATGAGATCAGGATAACCTCATAGAAACATATAAAAAAAAATATGAAGTCCAAGTTCCAACTAACCCAATGTAAAAGATGAAATCGAGAAAAAAATCAATTAGAAAAAACAGCAAAAAAATAACTCAAGTTAATTTGTTAAACTTGCGGCATGTGTCGTGAGATCATGATAGATTCATAAAAAGCAAATAAAAAAAATTCTGAAGCTCAACTTCTAACAAATCTAATATTGAAGGTTAAGATCGATAAAAAAAATAAAAAACAATTATAAAATATAATTTTCAAAACAAACTAATACTAAATAAAAAAATTGAAGAAAAAACAAAATAAAAAAATTGGGTTGTTGTAGGGTAAAATTAAAAAAAAAACTAAAAAAAAAAACACAAAAAACCAAATACTATTCCAATAAATAGTATTTTGTGGACATGTCTCTATACTAATTTAGCCTCACCTTTAATTTTTTGTTAATTATATTCTTAGTTTTTTATTTCCTCATTAATGTTTTGTTTGCTATAACTATAATTTTACAATAATTAGAGTTATTAGCTATGGTTGTGCTGCTGCTAAAAGGCTGTTATGTTCTACGAGATCTAAAAATCCAAAAGTTTTTTTTTTTTATATATAACTTTTAGCTTTCAAATGGCTTTCAAAGCAGTTTTTAGAATTTTACCAAGCAACGTATATCTTTCTTGTCCAAATAAAGATATGATATTTTAAAAGATTCATGAAAGTTTTATTTTTTATATTAACAAATAAACTAAAAGAATATATATATATATATATATATAAACAACGTTTATCTACTAAAAGATTGGGGTGATCATTTTCGATTCGGTTCGGTTTTTACCTTTAAAAAACAACCAAACCGGAAGGGAAAAAAAAAGGACCCAAACCGAATCGGAACCGGTCCAAACCGACCGGTTTCGGTTCGGTTTGGGTCTGGTTTTTGGGGTCCAAAAACGGAAAAACCTATGGTTATTTTTCTGGCTTCGTAATGGGCTTTTAATGAGCTTCGTAATGGGCTTTTAGTGGATATGGGCTTATAATTGATGTTAATAATATATAATTTTCTTAAAAAATTCCAAAGTATATTTAATTTTTTTGCCACTAAATATTGATTTATATTAAGTTGTTATTGTTAATCTTGTGTTCAATATATTTTTTACCTTCCTAATTTTTTTCTCCTGCTTTAAAAAAATTTAAATAACACACAGTCACACATCAATAAGTTAAAATCCAAATTAATCCTAATTACAAACCAATGCCTTCAAAGGGCTTAAAGAAAAAACAACAAATAACATTATAATAAAACACTCCAAGCCAAAAAAATAAATCTTAATTTGCACATCGTCTCAATAAAAAGTCACATCAAGAACATTGCACTTTCAGTTCCTTTCAAAATTCTTTATTGAAGCATCGTCTCAATAGTGCCACTTTGATACCTGAAATTCAAAATATAGAATTATAATATGATAAATTAAATTACAAGATATAAAAATAAAAAAATAGTATTTTTACCATATGTTTTGAATAAATGCATCAATATGTGAACTAATTATCGTCTGTTGCTAGATGCAACTTTCCACTGAATTCTACAAAATAAAAAATTAAACATGTTAGAATAAAAAATAAAAATGCGTTAATTAACAATCAAGGACATGTTAATATTTTTGCATGTTGAACTTAAAACAACAGCAAAAAACAATGAAGAACTCAAAAGAAATCAGCTTCAAACTGCACAAAAACACAGTAATGTTGCAGTAACAACACATATTAAAATCAAATGTTAAATCATAACAAATCTTCTAACCAACTGTCATATAAATTATTCATACACATCTTAAATATGAATTTTATAGAGAAACTGTATGCATCATTATATAACCACAATAAAATTGCATCCACGATAAATGCAAAACATCTACAACAAAATCAATAAAAAAGTGGGTGTGCTAACCTGAAGGTAAGGAAAGACAATATTGTATACTTGTAGGAGGAATTTTGACTTGGTCGACAACCTGAGGCAAGATTGAAGTTTCATTAGCGATAAATATCAAAGATTTGAATAAGAATTTTCCATATAAATAAAGAGCACAAATCTAGCAGTAGTATAGCTTATAAGACCAGAAATAAACTGACATCATCATTCATGAAGCCCAATATTGCCAACATAATTATCCATCATAAAACAAGCCACACTTAACATCAGCACTAAAATCAAAATTAAACACGAGAAACAGAGAAATTTACATACAAGACTATGTCAACGTGATAGACCAACTACAAAAGGCAGTAATGAAATGCAATGCTTAATTGTGCATTACCAATACCTTTTTCTTTATAATCAATCTTACCAAACTCGACTTGCAGAGGAAAGAACTAGTTGCACCTACTCTAGCAACAATAACTTGCAAACGAAAGGAACTGGAGAGAAGCAAGAACTACAGGTGCATATGTGCACACGCACACGATACAGAGACACACAGAAAGAGAGTTTCACAGCCATTTTTCAAAGAGAATTGAAAACTATTTTCCCAGCAATCGGCTAATCCATCTTTGTCAAACTATGTTTCAACTCATATAAACCAATTCATAATCATGCAATATCTCAAAGCTTAAGCCACAATAAATAATAGGGTCAATTTTCAAAAAGCTAACTTTGAATACAAACTTTTGTTGGCAGTTTCAAATTCCAATCTACCAGTGAGAAAGACAAGAAGGAAAAGAAAATGAGGACATACTGTTTGCGATTGATCGTCTTCTGAGAATCTGAAACAGGGACAACGATTCCAATTTCCTTTCCAGAGTGTGTTCTTTCGTCCACCTTTATTTTTACATTGTTTAAAATAATTAACACATCAAAATAGAAAAATAGAAACAATATAAAATCAACAATCAATAATTAATTGAATCTGTAATTACATGACAAGATTACCTGAGCGATGTAATCGGCTTTGATAGAAGCAATAGATTGAAGAAGCTCTGGAAGCGGTAACAGTTTCGCCACCACACACGCACGACGGTTTCTTTCAAGATTCGAAGAATGGTCGTCCGAGAATAGCCTAAGCTCGTTGACGGGTGAAGAGGAGGCGACTGTTAATAGGAGGGCGCGGGGGCGGCTGTTAATGGGAGTAAGGGTGTTCGGAGGGGGCGGCTGTGTCTGTGAAATTTGAATGAAAATTGAAAGGGTTGGAGGGGAGGGGATGACTGTGTGAAAGGGAAAGCAGATAAATGGTCTGCTAGGGTTGTTGAAAGGGAAAGTAATGGGAGGAGGCGGCCCGCGGCTTGGACCGCTTGGTTTATTTTTTTTTTCATTCCTAAACCGAACCAGTTCGGTTTGATCCGGGTTGGCCGGTTCAGGCACACCAAAACTGGAAACCGAACCGAACCGGATATTTTTCTAAATATTTTAATCGGTTCAATCGGTTTTTTTTACCAGTTCGGTTTTTTCGGTTAATTTTTTTTTGGTTTTCTCGTTAAATCGGTTTTCTGGTTTTTTTGCTCACCCCTAGATTGGGGTAAACATTGTCCTTTTATTATTGATGAACATTGTTTTTCTATCTTTGGTCCTTGAAATTTTTATTTTGATCACTAAACTTTATTTATTTTTTATTATATTTTTGTGGTAGTGTTGGTTACTATCTGTGAACAGAAAAAATGAAGATAATAGATAAAAAAAAAGACATATCTCTATGTATTTTCTATTGGTTGTGTTTGGTTACTATTTTGGAACAAAAAAGACGAGAACAGTGAGATCAGATAAGATATGTTTCCATGTACTACATGTTTAATAATACAAAAACTCACTTTAAAATTATCTCAAAAACATATTTATTTTAAATTTTTGTATCTATCTTTTCAACCAAAGATGTTTATGTCTTATTGGTGTATATATTATCCTAGAAACACTAGTTAAATGCAACCTATTGTTATATTGACATGATTTTATTTGTTGTTATCTGTTTTGATTTGCATATCCTTGTACGTCTGAGTTGTTATTAAAAATTCTGACATTGAATTAGAGTCCAATTTTATAAAAATATAATTTTCTTTTTCTTTTAAAACTAAAATTAAAAATTAAGGATCAAATTTGATATTAAAAAAAAATAAATGTTTTCATGTGTTTGCTGTTGAAATGACACATAAATGTTCAATTTGGTCTCTCAAATTTTACTTTTTTTATATTTGGTCCATATTCTTTTGGATTTTTTTTTTTTTTTTACATTTTGGTTTATATGTTCATTTTCTTATATTTTAGTTCTGGATGCCTAGAGAGGGAAAAAGTCATCGGAAAAAAAGAGTAGAGTGAAAGTTTTTGAATGATTAAATTCTGACCATCAATAACTATGATTTTGGTATCTTTTAATTAATCTTTAAGAGAGAAATTCAATGGAAGTGGTTTAAAACTTCAATGATATTTAATGAGGTAGATCGAAGTTTGAAAATAAATTTTAATTTGGTTTGATTTTGAACTTTTAAACCCACGCGCGCTTGACCTCTATAGTTTTGGGAAGGTGCAAAGGGCAATCTCTCTAGCGCAATCATTCCTGGCTTTTTTTTTAATGATTCTAATTTTTATTTTTATATTTTATAATAAGAAGTACTTTAAATAAATTTACTCAAATGATATTTAAATAATTATATTATGGTATATTTTTCAAATGATATTATAGGATTTTCTTTATTTATTATTTAATAAACCATATTGCTAATAAAAAGTATATGTTTTTTTTTAATAAAAACAATTACTAAAAGATAATTTTGACAAAAAAATCATTTTTTTCATAATTTAAATCATTGTCTTTCTTACTAATATTACCACACAATTAAATAAAAAAATTTGAAAGTTACAAACATACATCACGAGGTCAAATATTTATATGTATTTTTCTTTTGCTTCCTTTTTTGCTTCTTAAAATGAGGATCGATTTTCTGCTTTATTCATTAATTAACGTTAACAATTCTTTTTATGATTCATCAATTCTTATATTTTTTAAATTTTTATAAAACACAAATATTTTATTTTCTATTCTCAATTAAAAAGTTATATGGTACTGTAACAATTAAAAAATACAAAAAAATTAATTTAAATTTAAAAATATTTTTAAAATATAAAAACAAACAAGTTATAAATATAAACATGGTGGTGGAAGTTTAACCCGTCCTGAACATCCTTCATTTTCCATCCCTACGATTTCATTGAAGCTGGATTCTATCGTCGCACATCAGGGGAAGAAAAATAAAAGTCTTATGATACTCCTCCCATCAAGAAAATGTTATTATTACAAATGATTGTATCTCTGTAAAGAATGATCACAAAAGAATCAGCAGTAACTCATTTATTCTTCCCTTCAAGCAATTCCTCTAATTCTTTGGCCTGTGAGTGGTGTGGCATGTTCTTCGGCTCCTAATTCAGGAGCTGCAGAAGGCCTAACAATGGACAGTCTGATTGTGTCAAGCTACTAATCATCGCTCTAGCGCACGTTAGATGCCACAGATCGGGCCCAAAACTTGAGTTGCGCCTTCATATCCTGTGCGGAGTCTTTGGAAGCCCAAACTGGGATCGGAGGAGCACAGGCGCAACTGTTCACTTGCCATGAACTTGAGGGATAAGGTTCCCTCACCTTGTCTTGATTTCGCTTTATATATATTCTCTTCTCTTGCAAACCGGCAAATATCTCAACCATACTTGGTGGATTGAAGCCCCTTTTGTCCTTAAACCCTTGCACTTCATGAGATTCAAGATTGCTCAGGCTCTTCTCTAATCTCCCTTGATTTTTAGGAAACCTACTTGTTTCAGAGGCAATATCCTGCAATGCATCACCTCTTTCCTCCTCTGAGTTTCTTGGTGGTCTGTACTTCGGCAAGATCATCTGCAGATAATATGCTGTAACTTCATTAGGATATATATATTTTGTGAAATTAAGCAACACATTAAAACAATTAAAATCCAAAACTGTCACGAGACCAATTCGGCAAAAAAATCCAAATAATTAATATGGGATTGAAGCATGGCTGTGGTTGATATCATATCATTGGTACCTTAGAGCTACGTTGCCGAGGCAAGATATCCTTAGAGAGAGGCATTGCTTGCCGAATCAATTTGCTCATCGTAATTTCATCGCTTTCACTCTCTTCATTCATTTCTTCCCTCCCTATATAAGGTGGCAAAGATGGTGTTCTTATCAAGCTGTGCTGTGATGATTGCCCCTCCGCCACCATTTTGCTCCTCCTATTTCTATTAGCATGACTTGCTACTTTCACTTGGCTTATTCCTTCTTTCTTTTTCACACAACTTGGTTTTCGAATCAAAACTTGATCTGATAATTGCCTAGTCAATTTTCTGCTCATTCCACTAGCACTAGTATTGCTCTCTGTTTCTTGTATTTTCTCTTCTGATCTCCCTATATTAGGCGGTAAGGACGGTGCACGAGTCAAATTACCAGGAGGGAGTAATTCTCTTGTGGATGAAGATTTTCCACTCGGAGGACAATTATTTGCTAAAATCTGTTGATCGAAGCTCGGAGAAGGATCAGAATAGCACCTGAGCATTCTTGGTTTGCTGTTGACGTCCAGCAATTTGCCAAAGAACCAACCCTCTTCCAAAAGTTGATGAACTGCAGCTTTCACTTCATTATCACCACCTGATCTTGTACTAGTTGATGATAAAGGCTCAAGAGAGTCATCATCAAAACAATTATCCATTGCTACAAACAAGTGCTGAGATCGAGAGACCCGCAATATTTTGAGCAATTCATTTCGGCATCTTCTTTTATAATCTGTTTTTATCTATTGCAGCTGGCAGATGCATGATGAGCTTGACCATGGAGGTCATGTGGGGCAAGGTAGCATGTGCTTTTGGCTCATGCCAGTACTGATCTTTCATATATATATATATATATATATATATATATATATATATATATATAAGACTTCAGATACAGGCATGGTTATGGGTAGAAACACAAACATGTCATGCCAGCATACTCCCCCATGTGAGGGCATATTTGTTTATGGAGGAACAGAAGGGATCAGTCTCGTCATGTATAGTTTTTTCAGCAGCCTTCACTGGTGACAGCTAAGGTTGTGTTGACATACTGGAGAATATCAAGCCGAAGAGAATTATTTTAATTTTATTCATGTTGGTTTTGCCTCCTCTAATTGGTGAATAAGAAGTTTGATTGATGTAGACGGTGGCCACTAATCTCGCCATGTTTGTGCCTCGTTAACAAACCCCTGAATATATTTAGATTATCATTTCTGTTTTCTATTTTCTTTTTTTATTAGAGTAAATTACAATAACCTCCCTAGATATTGTGGAATTACATTGACAAGAAGATATTATAAAAACTATCCTTTTATATTCAAAACGTTTTTAATATTAAGGAAATGATTCGAAATACTTATAAAGATACTTTGAATACAAGAGAATGTGTTTATAATATTCACTTCAACTTAAGAGGTTTTTTTTTTTTATCATATATTCAAGATTTAATAAATGTTATTTTATGATATCTCAGGAGATTTTTTATATATATAATTTACCCTTTTATATAAAAAAACTTAAAACAGTAAAATTTTTTTTCAATTTCCAAAACAGAAAATAAAAATCTCAATGATAAGAAAACATATTTTGAACTTCATTGGTCTATATACATAATTTGAAAATGTATGTGAATATACAAGGAATAAGGTAGATTTATTTTTTAAAGTGTTTTTTGTTTGAAAATATATTAAAATAATATTTTAATTTTTAATTTTTAATTTTTATTTTTAATATCCGCACATCAAAACAATAAAAAAACATAAAAAATAAATTAATTTAGAACTATAAAATTCAGAAATTTTTAAAAACATGGTTAAACCGTAATTGACCCGTAAGTAGGACCTTGTGGTTTAAATTATTTTTTTTAGTTTAACGTGGGTGTCCGGGCCAGCTTGCGCGCACCTCAACTAATCCCACGGGCCTTGAAGTTAACGACCATGTAAGCCTCCAGTAGCCATCATATGAGCAACCACAGGGCTCGAATTACCTGAGACCACAGAGAGAACAAACCTCTTGATCCCAAGCTCTTATCACTGGGCCACCACCTAGATGGTTGTTTGTGGTTGAAATTTTGAAGAGGCTTGTAGATGGATACAAAATCAGATGTATTAGAGAGTCGAATGCATGGAAGTTAAATTCTGGAATTTATCAAATAAAGTGTGGTGGTAGAATCCAAAGACAAGGGACGTTAAAAGATAAACAAAAGCTGAGCAGAGTTGATCAATGCAAAGTAACAGGTTCAGAGCTAAAGATCAGCTAAACAGAGACCCAATGCTGTTTTTTTGTCCCCTTTCTCTGCATCATCGTGTAGCCCTAAAGGTACTTTACTTGATTAGAGTCACGGGGAAGGCACGAGCAAGCCGAAGGACAAACCCAAAAGGATTTTCTGATAGGAACATCGCATTAGCTATTGTTTTAACCAAAAGGCACTGCTCCTTCTGTTCCCCTCGTGCACGATCCAAAGCTCCGTTCAAAACACAACTTCTGCTTTTATTAATTGTTTTATAATTCTAGAGTATTTGAATGTTATTTTTAAAATAATTTTTATTTAAAAATATATTAAAATAATATTTTTTTAAATTACTTTATATTAGCATATCAAAACAATTTAACAACATAAAAAGACTTTAAAAATTATTTAAAATGCATAAAAATACTATTTGAAATGCATTTCCAAACCGCTTCTAAAAGCTTTTATTGTTTCTTTAATGGGGGTGTTGCAAATATATAAAAGACTTTAATTATAATTATGAAAACTATATGAAAACATGATTCATACCATTTACCTTCATTGCATAAGTGAAAGCATTTGCAATAATTAACCATAACATATAAAGAAATTCTACATTAAGTGTATAGAAATATATATATACTCACGAGGGTGTAGCCTTAGTATCATAAAATGTGAAATGTTGCCTAAGCATTCTTGAATAAAGTGATAATCATTTTGGTTCTTGGATAAGGTGATTGATCTACATATCAAAACTTATCTAAACAAAGATCTTTGCTTGGGTGCCTTCGTATGCTCTATCATCTTTTGAATCGCACGTGCCTCTATGAAAAGAATAATTCAATAATATTAGTAATCACTTACAAGCCATTAAAATTTTTATTTTAAAATTTAAATCAAAATTAACCTAATCCAGAAATAATATACATACCCCACTATATGAAAGCATAAGCCAAATAATCTTCTTTGATTATACACTAGTTATTTGACCCGTGCTTTACTGTGGGCTTGATATTTTTTTTCTTCTACAAAAGAAATTGTACATGCAGATCTTTTTGACGTGTTTTTGTACATTAAAAAAATTCTAAGTGTAAATCGAAAAGCTCATGCATACATGTAATTAAATAAATCTAGAACTATGCGTGTTAATGAACGGGAAAAAAATCATTAATAATGACTAAAAATAAAACTGAAAAAATTGAGAGACATGTATAGATTAAGATATTTAATCTTGCAAGACGAGATATCTACCCGGTTGTATTTACTGAATTTTTTTATTAAAATTATTTTTTTATTCAATCAAACAATAATAGAAATAGACACACATTAAATTAATTGAATAAAATAAAAAAATATTATGCAAGATTGCACATGTTAGAAATATTATCTAAAAATAATTTTTTTTATTTTCGAAAATGAAGTTCATCTATACAAAAAGATAAAAAAAAATAAATTATAGATGAATCAGAAAAATCTCTTCAAAAATTAAATACATATAAAATAATTTTTTAAAAAAATCTATCCGAAAAGGTTAAATAAGCAAAAAAAATAAAAATCACAAAGGAATGATATTAATTGAAACATAAATTTAAATATTTTTTTAAAAAATATATATTAAAAAAGCAATATTAGAAAAATAAATAATAGCTCAAGTGTTATGGCTTAACTCGTCAAACCTATGATCCAGGTCATAGACTCAACTGAGTTCAATAAATTTTTTTTCCTTTCAATTTATATTTAATATAAATGAAAAAATGCCAAAAAGAACCCAAACTCGTGTGCCTATGGCCTAGCGCGCCTGGGCCACTGTAATGAAGAGCCCCGACACATTGGTGGGCCTTCAAGCTTAGGCGTCTGGGCCTGGGCTTAGTTTTTATTTTTTAAAGAGGCGGATGACCTGCCTTCCTCCCTTATTGTTTTGAAAAAAATAAAATTAAGCACTCGACACGTCGCTTGGTAAGGCAGACAACGTGTCGTCTGCAAGCCTAAATTTTGGCCACCACTGTGGTGGTCGAAAAATTAGGGCAATGCTTCTTTAGGCCAAAAAAACCTAATTTTGAAGCAATTTCAACCCAAAAACACTTTCTAACACCTTTAAAATACCCACAAACTAATCTATCAACTCAAAATACAAAACAAAAAGGTCAAAAAACCTGAAACCAAACCAGGTTAGTTTTGGTTTCCTCATCTTATATATGTTTTTTAGGCAACATTGAGAATTTAAACAATCACCATCAAGCCCCTCTTATCTTATAGAACTCATGGACACCAAGAAAAAAATATTTTGTTGGTTAGAAATGGCATGAACGACGACTTTTTCTTTCATTATCAGAATTTGGTGACCCCTCTCTCTACTCTCTCTAACCAGAGACTAAAAAATAACACAAATAAACTTTTATATCAAAAGTGATTTTTTGAAATTTAAAAGGACCTAAATTGCGTTATTTTTAAAGATTGAGAACCTAAGTCTATTTCGCATGAAATCACTAGTAGACCACTCATATGTTGGTGCCTTTTTTTGTCCATCTTCTCCCTATTCCACCATTTCCTAGAAAATTAGAAGCAATTGACCTTTAATTATGATCATATCTATCAAAATAAAACTTTGAGAACCAAAATGAATTATTAAAAAATGAACAGTAAGTCTACAGTGTTCTGTGAGTATGTGAACAATGCCCATCTACAATAAAAAAAACCCATACTTTTTAGTGTTTATTTGACTTGCGCTCTGCTGAGAGTTAAATATTTTTTTCTCTAAAACAAAATGTATATTCAAGCTTTTAAGACATGTTTTAGTAGTTAAAAAAAAAATTCTAAGTTCAAATAAAAACTTTTATGCATATATATATATATAATCAAATAAATCTAGAACTATGTTTAATAATAAATAAAAAAGTCATTAATAATAACTAAAAATAAAACTGTAAAAATTGAGAGACAAATATATATTAAAATATTTAATTCCACAAGATGAGATATTTTATTGGTTGTGTTTGCTAGATTTGTTTATTGAAATAATTTTTTTCATTTATTTAGACGATAATAAAAATAGACACACATTTTAAATTGATTGAATAAAAGAAAAGAAAAGAAATGTTATGCAAGGCTGCACATATTACAAATATTATCCAAAAATAAATATTTTTTATTTTATAAAATAAAGTTCATCGATACAAAAGATATAAAAAAATTATATATGAATAAAAAAAATCTCTTCAAAAATTAAATACATACAAAATAATTTTTAAAAAATCTCTATTAAAAAAAGGTTAAATAAGCAAAAATAAAAATAAACAACAAATGAGTGATACTAATTAAAACATAAATTTAAAAATTATTTTGAAAAAGAAATTAAAAAAAGTTATAAGTAAAAAATCAAAACTAGAAAAAAAAAGTACAATAGCCAGAATGTTGTGACTTAAGTTGTTAAACCTGTGATCTGGGTTATGGACTCAATCATGTTAAATAAACAATTATTTTTCTTAAATTCATACTTAACCTAAATATATATGTAAACAAAAGAGAGAGAGAAAAAAAGCCGAGGCATGCCAGCCTATGGCCCCCCATGCCTGGGCCATTGTAAGTAAAAGCCCAGGCTTGTGGGTGGGCTTTCAAGCCAGACTCACATGCTTGGGACTAATTTAATTTTTTTAAAGGGATGGATAACGTGTTGTCTGCTTCTATTTTTTTTTTAATTCGCAGACAACACGTTTCTTGTCAAGGCAAACAACGTGTTGTCTGTGAGCCCATATTCTAACTACCAGTCTATCACAATGTTGGCTGTAAAAATAGGGCAGTGGCTCTTTTGCCCTTAAAACCCAATTTCTAAGCCATTTCAACTGAAAAAACTCTTATCAACACCCTTTGAACACCAATAAACCAACCTAACAACCTAAAAAAACAAAAAGGGTCAAAAAACTTGAAATCAAATGGAGTTAAATTTATCTTTCTTGACTTAGATATGTTTTTTCAGGAAATATTGATGCTCTAAAACACTACCATAAAACCTATTTAATTGAATGGAACCCGTGGAAAAAAAAAATCCGTTTTGGTGGTTGAAAATGACTTGAACGACTATTTTCTCTCACCATCAGAATTCAACGACCCCCCCTCTCTCTCTCCTCTTTCTAACCAAGAACTGAAAAATAGTACAAATAAAATTTTGTACATAAAGTGACTTTTTTTAAAAAAAAATTAAAGGAATCTAAATTGTATAAATAATGTTATAGTTGAATTTTGAGGGTGTAAAAGTATGTTTTACGAAATCTCTAGCACGCTATCTATATTTAATGTTTTTTTTCATTTCAGTCCTTCTTCTTTTAATTCCACCATTACCTAAGAAATCAAAAGCAACTCGATTCAATTAGGATCAAATCATCCAAAATAAAATTTTAAAAACCAAAATGAATTATCAAAAAATAAATAGTAAATCTACGTTGTTTTGTAAGTGTGTGAACAGTTCAAATAAAACACATATCTTTTTTGGTGTTTTCTATAATAATATAATAATGAGAGATAATAAGTTGAGAAATTAGGCTTCATCGCATAGTTCAAAAAGCCTTTGAATAACATGATTACAAAAGTGATCTTCTCATGCACATAATCTTTCACTTCCAAGAAAATCATCTCAATTAGACTTGGCTTCCACTCATCAAAGATGCTCTGCAAGGCCTGATAAAAACTTCGATTTGGTGTTCCAAAGCCACCATGCCTTTTAGTTTATCCAATTATCGGTAATTTTATTGAATAGCTAGGGAATTAGGCAAAGAAGAAACCCTTGGAGCATCTGAATTTGCAAACTCTAACTCATCAATGGATCTTACTCTTCCAATTAATTAGAAAATTCATATTGATCAAGTGCATCATAAGACTGAAATGTGCGTGGCATCTCTTCTTCCTCTTAGCTATTTTAGAGGGCCTCAGTTGCACTAGGAAGATGCTCAAAATTGCATTTAATTTTACATGAAAATAAGCGTAACCTGACATATAAATTTCCTGGATAACCAAACACAGATGGCGTGCAAGAGCATATATACAATTATCACAACACGTAGCAGCCTCTACAAGGAAAGATGCACTCAAGAAATTCAGAAACCTGAAGCATGAAATGTAAGCATGAAGCATTAGCAAGTATTCATTATTGTGAAGAAGAAGGTTTTGTTTAAGTTCTCTTAGGCAGAACGAACGATCAAACATCAGAAGTTTAACAAAAGAAATGAAAACGAAGACAAAGATATCCAAACCAATTCAACTCCCCTTTTCTAGTCACATCTCAGCCAGTGCTGCTAGCTATCCTACTCAGCTACATCACTCTCTTCATATCTTCCTCTGAATTCCACACTTTGTTCCACAATTCTTCTATCTTTATCTCCAGGCCATGATGTACAGTCACTTCTTCTGGCTTTCCTGAATATAACCCCTTCAATTCATGTATCTCTTTAATCCCTGATTCTACCTTTTCCGAATATTCCGTCTCATATTCATTCACTGAACACAACAAATTCTTCACTGACTCATCTGAATCTGAATAAGGTTCTGCTTCGAGCATTAGAATACGTTCCAAACACTCTATCCCATCGAGAAAAAGAAGAATCAGCTGATAAAACTCAGTGAATATTGTTAGATCAATGGGAGCACGATCAGGAACAACTGACTTCCCCTTCTCTGATTTTCTTTTCATTTCTTCAACTATCATTTTCATTAGAGAAATAATCGTGCGAGTCACCACAGAATCCCCAGCTTCGGTTACCCATTTGATTGAAAGTTCCAAAACTGGTAACTTCGCTTTCATTTCTTCACTCCCCAACATTAAGAACATGAGAGTGGCAAGCAGAGAAGACGCCTTTGTTGCCAGTCCAACCACTTGATCCTTCACGGGTTGGATTAATTCCAAATGTTCATCAGATTTGACACTGCCTCTTAGCCACTTCACGAGATTCATCTTCTTGGAACCATGTTGAGCTTTCTTCAAATCAGCTTTCCTTCCATGAATCAACTCATATACCTTTCCACCGAATCCTATGATATTTGAAACATATGTAGGATTGGACTCTTCAGACTGATCAAAAGTCACCTTCACCGTCAAAGCGATCAACTGCATAAAATCTTCTTTATTCTTGACTTCTCCATTTTCTTCATAACCTTCTTCACTTTCTTTATAATCTTCTTCCCATCCAGAACCCAGTTCCTGCCATTCTTGATCCCATTCTCCCATATATGATGAAAAATGTCCATCAACAGACCTTTCACTAGATTGATCAAGTTCAGAAGTCCGTGACTCAGCAAACCCTTTATTCCCATTGTCTTCTTCTTCCTTGAATTCACCAAGATCACCGGATTCCTTCGCTTGATCAATCTTTATGCTTTCTTCAAGGTGGGTTCTTTCTGCCCTCAACCGATGTCTTCGAAGAAAAACTTGAAAAAAAAAGGAATATCTTGTTAGAAGAGCTTGAATATAGCGTTTCACTAAGCCATCCATTTTCTCAGTTACTTCTTTCTCACGTCTCCTCCATTGTTCAATTACTTCCCTGATTTTCTTGTCTTCAGTATCACTTCTCTTCTCTAATTCTTTGATATTAATGTCAAAAATCGCAAAATAACGAGGCACGTTTTCAAGGCGAGTGGTCAGCTCAACAAGCACAAGCTCATTATCCCAAAATCTGAAATACTGTTCAGCAGATAATTCATCTAGATTTTCAACGCCAAGAATCCCTTGTTCCTGAGAATCATCTTCCTTTAACTCTTCTGTATCTTTTTCTTTGTTGAATTCATCATTCTGATCTCTGGATTCGTTGGAGTGACCAATATTCATTGTGCTTCCAGCTTCAAGATCCAGTTTCTTTGATGCTAAGAGGGGGATTGTGAAAGAGAAGCGGCAAAATGTGGTTCTTTTGAAGAAACAGTTATTCTGTTAGGTTTATTATACATACATACATACATATATATAAACACACGTAGCATAAAATTGCAGGAGCTAACTTAAAGAGATGGAAAAAAACTAATGTTTTTTTCTTCTTCTTTTCCCCTTTTAGTTCCTGCACACAACTCTTAATACCCCCTCCTAAATAATTTGATAACAAAGACAATTTGACTGGATATGAATCCATCATCTACATGAAAGCTTTCAGTTCAAGATTTTTTTAATTTTTATACCAGCTAGTTAAATTTGGCAGTGCCTAAATCGTTGAGTTTATTGGCTAACTCATCTGATCATATTGTTAATCCCTTCAATCTGCAGAAGAAAAGAGCAAAGCCATTCCGAAACCTCTACAAATCCATCAATCTGATCATGCATGTGTTATTATCACGTTGGAAATGCCTAAGTTTATGTTTAAAATCTGTGTGCATAATGAGTAAGTGGCAGGGCTATTATTGTAGCTGAGACAAAATCACCGTAGCTAATACCCGATTTAGCTGGCTTCATCAATCCCTTGTCAGGTATTCATCCTATCGATAATCTGATGACCGATTGCACTAAAGATAATCCCTTCTTCGATGGCTTATCTGCAACGTTACATCTTCAAATCCAGTCTCCGTCATGCATTAGAATATTTTTTCAAATGCATAACTTATCAGATCTATTTAACAATAGTTATAATTAAAAAGCTCAAATATGATCAAGTATTTTAGGCAAACATGATAATAACTCTTTGTCTGATCAAATGATCCACTATATGATTGTTCTCTCTATAAATATGATCAAAACACATGGAAGGAAGCATATTACATGCATTTAAAATATTATTGAATTTAGTTTACAAACACCAAGGTCGGATAATATTTTCCATTTTAATCCAAGTAATGGCATTGTAAGAATCAAACTCAACAACCCATTGATTTGTAGAAACATAGCATCAGTCAATACTCATAAGCATAGGTTTTCAAATTTCTAAGACCTTAGCTTCATTAGATTCCATGTTATTTGTTGAACAAGAAAAAAAAACAAAGGAATTTCCCTTCATGATCTCTAAAACACCACCAATTCTTGAATGCCGTAGTTTGCCATTTGAAGACACGTTAACATTTCACTTTAACATATCTATTAAGAAGAATCATTTCTCATATTTATCATGTTAGTCCACCATAAAAAATCATATGATTAATGAATTAAATATAATTTAGTATAGTAAAAACTCTCATCATTACATTTTGCCCAAGTAGCAACCCGACAAAAAAGAGAATAACATACATTATCCCAGTATGTTTCTTTCTCGTTAAAAATCAAATTATTGTTGGCATTTCAAACAGACCAAACTATATCAAAGAAAAACAAACATCACACCTTTTTTTTCATAGATGCCCATACTATGCCATTCTATAATAAGAAAAAGTCATTCAAAGATTGAGACAAGGTCAATTGTTGACTTAACCAATCTACCTCCAGAGACCACAACTTCAAAACTATTTAACAATAAAGTGAAATATGATTTGTAGTTTCAATCTCTTTTTTACAAAAAGAATAGTTTAAATCATTATCTTGTAACATACCTCTTCAATGCAAGAAGTCTTTTACATGTAATTTATTCAAGATTGAAAGCCATAGATGAAACTCTATCTTTGAAGGAGCACTAGAGTACCATATATTAATTTGATCGAAAAGGTTTTTCTCTTGGCAAAAAAAAAGACTCAATAAAAAAAGTACAACTCTTAACAAAAAATACACCTTTTGGTTTTCCAAACTCTCTTGTTAACAATATTTTGGCATAAAGAGACCCTGTGATAGCAATTGTAATAATTTCTCTTCTTTTATCTTTTACCAGTCCCAATACAATGTCATTCTCATTTCCCACTGCCATAAAAATTATATTTTGCACACCAAGAGAACACTTCTGATATTTGCACAAATACCACTCCAAATAGTTGAAGATTTCCTGAAAACTTTGGCACCACCTCATTACTATCAAGATGATATTTTAATTTATAAAATTTATCCAAGCTTTAGCAACATCATTATTATACTATCATAACTATTTAAACAATATTGTTTTGTTTTTTTTTCAAAAAAGATTTGATTCCAAACCCCACCTCTACCATTCAGCCTAATTAGAGAATTTCAAGCTACCTTCCTGATTTTTTGAGTATTCATATCTTCACTCTAAATTTTTTTTCATTACATGAAGACTATTTTCTTTATCACTCCAGAAAGAATTGTAAACAAGGACAAATAATTAAGTGGAAGATTAGACAACACATACTTAATTAAACAAAGTCTTCCATTTATTGAAATAATCCTACCCTTCCAAGTTCGAAGATGAGACCTAATATTTTTCAAAACTGGTTTCCAAGTGGAATAAAGTCTCGAATTAGCTTCTATAGGAAACCCCGAGTAATTAGCATATAAGTAGCTTGACTTACAACTTAAAGAGTTAACCACCCCTTTAGTATTATCCAAATCAACATTAACATCAATTAAAAGACTCTTGTGATAAATAACTTTTAAAACTTAAGAATAGTCTAAACTAGTGAAGAATGATTTTAACATTCTTTAGGACTTTAATTTCATTAGGACAAAAAATCATTATATCATCAGCATATTAAAGCAGTGCTGCTTGTTGAGAATAGATCTAGACTCCAAAGTAAAGCCCACTCTCCATTGCTTATCTAAATAATATCGTTAATCCTTCAAAAACAATATTGAACAAGAATGATGACATTAGATCCCCCTTTCGAATACCCTTCTGCATAAAAAACTCGTTGGATGGTGAGCCAATGATGAGAACAGAAAGATGAGTCGTAGATATACATTCTCTTATCCAGGAAACCCATTTACCTCTAAAACCTATAGAACCCATAACTTTACAGATAAAATCCTAAGATACCGAGTCAAAACCTTTAGAAAATCCATTTAAAAAAAGAAGCCTTAAACCTTTTGTCATCGTATACAATCGGCAATTTCATTTTCTAAGAGAGAGTTGTCAAGGATTTGTCTTCTCGATATGAAAGCATACTATGTATCACTAATCACCTCATCAATAACATGTCTAATCCTAAATTGCAAGATCTTGGTAATGATCTTATATATCCTATTTACAAGACTAACATGTCTAAAGTTTATGAATTTATAATTAGTTTCAGGATTGAAGTAATGTATGCATTATTAATCCAATTTGGCATCCTACTAATTTTAAAGAATTGCAAAACTAGAAAAAAAAATTATTCTATGATGAGTGGCCATGCCTTTTATAGAAATTAAAATTGAATTCATTGAGCATAAGAGTGTTTAATCCTTCATAAATCCTCCCAGCCTCCTAAACTTCCTAAAGAGTCACTTCCTTCTCCAACCAAACAGAAGAAACTTTACTTAAAACCTTAAAACTTGCACCCCTATATATACTACCTTTAACCCAAACTACTACTGAACAAGTTTTCATAAACATTTGTTGCCTTAGATTTAATATCTTAGTAATGTGTTTTCTCTTAAATTTATTTTATACATTCATTAATTGTCCAAATTATTTTTTGAGCTTATTCTTATGTTATTTATTACTGGTGGATGTTCGTAGATTTAACATCGGGCCTTAAATAAAAAGTTTCACAACTCAATGATTTATTTATTTATTTAGAAATATTTCTTTTCTTTCTTTCATTATTAATATTTACTATTTTACAAAGAAAAAAGTTGAATAAAATACTACACTTATCCCACGTCAGTCCCTACTTGGAGGAGACTCATAAACATATTATTGATCTTTTTTTATTTTAAAATGTCAGTCCCTTAAACTAGAAGACACATCGACCTAACCATTGAAATCAAAGTTTTCAAAACATGATGTCAATTTGATGAAAACACTTCGACTTTTTATTGAACATGTTATAAGGTTAAAAATATCTTACTAGACCTATGTCAATGTCTAAAAACTAGGAGACATGTTGACCTAGCTGTTAAATCCTAAACTTAATAAAAACAATTGTTGCTAACTTAACGAAAACTCATCAACATTGTTTTTGTTATTTTAAAAAAATATTCAGACACATATACATATATAAAAAGGCAAAAGTGTAGGTTTATTATATGCAAATAATGTTAGCACAAAACAAATAAAAATAAAATAAAATAAAAATGCATGGGAGAATAGTAACCTACTTTCAAAAATGAATTTTTGCATGTATATGCATTCATAAAAAGGCAAGAATGCACTATTGAGAAGTGAGAAAAAAAAATAATTAAAAATACATGGATAAATAGTAACCATGCATGAATAGTGTAATGTTCATTATTTTCATTTGTGAATGGTAAAAAGAATGCAAAAACCCTACTAGAAAACAAGAAAAAAAAAAGATTTGGTTTAACTTTAGACTGGTTCTAGATGAGAGAGGACCTGTAGTGGTGGTAGAGACAGTGGTGTGCAAGTGATGTGGTATTCTCTCTCTACTTTAGATTTCTTTCTCTCTATTGTTTTGCTTATTTTATTTATTTTTTCTTTCTCTTTTCTTCTTCTTTCCTTTCAGCTATTTCCTATCTCAGAAAACTCTTTTATTTATATTAATTTTTTTGGTTTTTAAGATTTCAGGTTTTTCCCTCTCTTCTCTCTTTCTCTCTCTCTTATTCTTTCACCTCTCATTCCTTTCGACTTAATCTACCCTCACTTATTTAGGCTCAAACTCTCATTTTCTTCTCTCTATCCATCTTGATATTTTTCTCTCTCTAGCCTAGCTTCCCTTATTTCTTGTTTTTCCCTCTATTTATAGAGAATGATGAAGCTCTTGGAGTTTTTATTAGTAGAATGATCGTGGCCATTATTCTCTTGGGTTAATCTCAACCCTCTACTTTGATTGTTCACATTGACCAAGCATTTTTGTTTTGGCATCTTTACACCAGTTTTACGGCGGCTTAAAAGGGCTAAAGCACGTATTTTTAGTTGATAATGTAGTACACATGCAGCGGAGGGGATTGGTGTGTTGTTTGGTGTTATTAGGAGGCATGAAAGAGATAGAAAGGGGGGGAGTATTGCAAAAAATCATGCATAAACAAAGGAAAAGAATGAAGTTGGAGGGGCCATGCAGCGAGGAGAAAAATTGTTTTAAACTTACACTCCAAACAATGTCGTTTTGAGCTTTTGCTGTGAAATAACGTTGTTTTGCCTAAATACATCGTTTCATTTCAATAGAGTTTTCATGTTTAAAAAATATGTCCTTTAATTTCATGTCAGTAAATTTCAACCTTTTATCTTTATTTCTTTCAATCATCCTTTAATATATTAAAATGGTCCCTCAATTTCACCTTCTTTTCTAATTCAATCATTAGCTTTCTAATTTTTAATTATTTAGCCATTTTAACCCTTTCATTAATATTTCTTTATAAATTTGCCCTTGATTGTATTTTTATTGTCCTGACATTTTAATTATCGCATTTTTCTACTTTAGTTTTTGGCCTTCTAGTTTTTAATTATTTAGCTTATTTCAACATTTTCTTGATGTTTTCCATAATTTCATCCCTAATTTTATTTTTTTTTCATTTTTTAAATAATTTTTTATTGAAATTATATATTTTTTAGTTTCTTTCTTTTCTTCAAATATTTTTTTCATCTTTTGTATTGAATTTTTTTTTTGGGATATTTGAGAGGGGTAGTCTCTCATTTTTTAACTTTAAAATTACATTTCACTCTCAATGAACCCCAAAGAGGAAAGTTTTTAATAAAATAACACAATTACATCCAAAATAGAATTAAATGATTTGATGACGTGAATAATGATAAATAGTGCACATTCAAGTCTGATTCCATCACTTCTTCTTAAAAATTCTAAATAAAGCTAAGATTTATCAATATAAGCATATTTGAATTGTAGATGAGGAAAGATCATTTTTGATATATCCTTCACAAGTGAAAATTTATCCATTGTAATCTCCTTTGAGTCTTAAAAAATGTTTTTGAATAATAACCCAGCCTAGGATCACCTCTCTCATTATGAGCATGTTTTGAAAATTTCTGAATGATCGATGAAATCCTCTAAACGAAAAGAAAGAGGAAAAATACAAAATATACAAAAAGTTTTATAAAAGAGAACAAGAAAATGATCAACAAGTAAAGGAAAAAATCTCTCAAAGGTATCTTTAATGATTGTGCAAAGTTTAGAATCGAAGACAAAATTTCAACGATGAAGAATTGAGGTTGTAGAGAGATCAACTATTAAAATATCAAAATCAAGGTAACAAGCCTAGAAGATCTAAAAACAGAATAAGTGATTCTATGTTTTTACATCCTTAAACATCATTTGAGCCTTATTTATCCTATTCTTTCATAAACACAAACCTCAATATACATTACATGTTTTTTAAAAACCCTTTATGATCAAACAATTTACTTGTGTTAATAAACTTTTATCTTAAAAAAAAAAAGTATTGTAAAGCAAAAATCATGACTTGTTTGTGTATTTAAGCCATTCATTTTTCAAAATAGCATGTCATTGTTGGAGAGTCTATTTAAGCCATTCATTTTGTAAAATAGCCAAAATTTTAGGATAATTATTCTTTTCACAATCCTTACGAACGTTAACAAAAAATATTCAAAATTATATTATGGTATAAAAATATACAAAAATTATTATGACAATGCATATGTGTTTTATAATGGTTATTGAGAAAGATGAACACAACAAGAGCAATTATGTTTGAAGAAATTCATGGTAATCAAAAGAGCCAAACGCTGATTTGAACAAATCCATCACATGCTGAAAAAAGCAGAGATAATAACTTCTTAATGTTGATAACAAAAAATGAGCAATAATGAATACAGATTCTTAGCCTACACTTGAGTTAATATGAATGATGGACGAAACATACTTGACCTGTGATTAAAAGTGGAAAACATGAGAATGATAAAGGTATTGAGATCACTTAAACAATTGAAGCAAGCGAGTGCTTAGATTAGAAACCTCCTGTTGGGAAAAAAAAATTGCAATTCTTTCACCTAAGCCCTATAACTCGCTACATGAACAAGAAGTACGTAAAATCTCTGTAACTTGGGCAGATGCATTTTCCACCTTAAACATCCCTTCCAGATTCTAACTCAAACCACATGTTAACAAAGCATTCTTTCCACTGTATCCCCTAGCTGCTGAACCTAGAAAGAAAATGCATCTTAAGTAGACCAGCTACACTAATCATATGGTCTGATCCTTGCTCTATAGGGCAAGGTCAAAAATCAGAAGGTGTATGCATGCTTGAAATGGTGTAAATTGAATGAATGATATTGTATTAAAAATAGCAACTGGCCAAATTTAACAGAATATATTATAGCAATCAGGATATCAATATCATGCCTGAATGGAAAAGGACTCAAATCAGTCAGAATAAAATCATATGGAAAAGGTCTTCCATGATGAACTCCCATTGTGGCCTACTCAAATTGCCAAATCGAATGAAATCCTTCCATGCTATTGAGAACATGAACCTTCTTCTTGCTCAAGATCATTAGAGGAATTATACCCTATCCCCTCTAAGAACGTACTCTTGTTAATGGCAGAACCTTCTTCAAACCACTCTTCGTGCTCTTCTTCTGAGTCTTCTTTTTCACTGGCCAGAGTATCCAACAATGTGCGCAATTCTTGATCAGGTTCTTCTTTCTTTTTACCACGAAGAAACCATTGTCCCTGAGAATCATCTTTCTTCGACTCTTCTGTTTCATCTTCTACATCTCCACTATCACCGGTTTCTAACTCAGGAGCCAACCCTTTATTCCCACAAACTCCTTTCTTGAATTCATTGGCCCCGTCGCACTTTGTTCTTGCTTCAAGATTGGTTATTAGCTCATTCCTTCTCTTATTTGCATCTTCTTGAGCTTTCTTGAATTCTTCGATTTCTCTCTTTGTGCTATCTTCTCTCACCCTTGTCAGCCATTGTTGATTTACTTGATCTAAAATCTTAATCTAATTCAGCTATCACAATATTTTTGTCAAAATACTCATTTGGCTCTTCCAGGCTTCTTCTGAGAGTACAAGTTGAGAGCCATGTGTAAATTGAAGTTAAACAATGCAAATATATTATATTATACATACATAGGCTGGCATGGCATGCAGTGGAAGTGAAAACTTAAATCTGCTTTGCTCAAATTACTTAATTCCAGGTTGCTTCCCAAAAATTAAGCATAAAATTCAATACCATATTGAAAAAAAAAAAGAAAGGGTTCAAGATTCATGACTAAAAAATTAAATCTTGGTGATTCTTCTCTTCTCCTAACTAGCTAATACCCAATGTAGCTTGAATGAAGCTTCTTCGATCGCTTGTTAGGTCTTCATCTTCCTTTAGTCACACAATTCATTCATCTTTAACTCTATTTTTGGATATATATTCAGATCATCTGGTTCAAGTCCGCATAATGCCTTCAATTCATTCAGCCTTGATTCTATCTTGTTCAGTTCCTTCTCACATTCCTTGAGGTCAGCTTCTAGTAGAGTTGTTAAATCCTTCAATGACTTCTCTGTATCTGATTCTCCTTGACGCTTTAGATTATTTTCCAAACGCAGAATTTCATGGAAGAATTGAAGAATGAGTTGGTTAACTTGGTTCTCATCAAATAAGCCTTCCTTCAGAACATTACTATCGATATCAACTTTCTTGATCATTGAATTTCCTTCATGTAACTCTAACTTCTTTAATATTCCTGTGCTTTGGACTTCTTGATCCACGAAATCCAGGAGAGCTAGAATCCTGCTTGCTACCATATAATTCTCATCTCCAATTAGCCATTTGAGAGAAGAGTTCATCACTTGAAACTTTGGTGCCATTTCTTTCATATCTGACAGCAACAACATGAGATTAATGAGCATATGAGAGAGCTCGGTGGCCAGCTTAACTGTTGTAGCCTTCAATGTTTTGGCAGACTCCCAATCTTCAGCTGATTTAGCATAGCCATTCAGCCACTTCACATGACTGATCTCCTCCACATCGTGCTGGTCTTTCTTAAATTTATGCAACAATGCAGCTATCTTTCTGCTGAATTCTTTGATTTTGGTATGAACGGTTGGCTTATTATAAGAACTTTCAGGTGGAACAAAACTGACCTTTTTTGTTTTCAATTTCTGACCTTCTAATTCACCCCCATTCATCAATTTCACAAAACCTTCTTTCTTTGGCTCACTGCCTTCTCCACTTTCAGGAACCAATTTTAATTTCCATATTATCTTCTGTATTTCCTATGACACTGGTCGAAGATGACATACCTAGCTGCTCCAATTTATCATTATCACCACTTCTCTCTTCATTATCTACACCTCCCAGTACAATTCTTGGCTTTTCTTTTTTCCCTTCTTTCACAGACAGACCCTTCTTGCACAGAATCATCTTTCTTCAAGTCTATTGTTTCTCTGCTGTAGCCACTCAAAGAAAACATTTCTTGTTCCACTTTATCACCATAACCACTCTCACCAGATGGATTGAATCCTATATTTCCACCCTTTTCTTCTTTCTTGGCTTCAAGATTGGCCCAGCTTTCATCGGGTTGAGTAAACGGTGCCATTAACCCAGTCACTCCTTTGTTTTCATTTTGTTGAAATATCTTCAGTGCTGCAATTTCTGCCTGGATCGCCTCAGCTTCATGTTTATTTCTTAGCAGAAGCTCATCAAACTTTCGTTTTAAGTTTTTTTTGCAATCAGCAACATGCAAAACTAGAGCCTGAATTTCAAGATCAATTTCAGTTTGATCTTTCTCGGCCATTGATAGTTTCTTTGCTCCTGCTAAAGAAAGTTTGAGGAGAAAGAGAGAGAAAGACAAGCGCCAAAATGTGATCTTTTGAAGAAACCGTTTTTTCTGTTAAGGAGAAATGATTATTTCACACGAGGGTGATACTGCAGGAGCGGACAGAATATGTAGTGTGTTAATAACGAATTTGTACCGTGCTGCAAAAGTTACGGAGGCTATATATAAGGATTTAAAATAAATATTAATACAGTAATCTAAAAATCTTGGCGGAATTATACCATTTAATTTTTTTTTGGTAAAATAATATAGTTTTACATTATAACATTTTAAAAATATAACATTTACTAAATATCATTATTCTCAAGCACAACAAGATGATTGTCACACTTCAAAAACACATCAATTTAACATGTCACGATTCAGAAACGCGACATATCATAAAATTTAAACTCCTTTCTAGATTGAAGAACACAAATAGACACAACAACACCATCTCTCTAAAAAAATGATGTCAACAACAATCCTCTCTCTAAAAATCAACCAATCACTTGTTTTTTTCCCCTTAAAACACTAAAACTCAAACTCATCTTAGTCTTCAAGCATCCTAAAACGCATTCCTCTTCAAAAACCATTGTTGCCGCTGTTGCCACCACCTCAGCACTTTATATATATATATATATATATATATATGTTTTATATTTATTTTATGTTTAGTTTAGTTGAAATAAAATTATTGTTTAGGGTTTAGGTTGAATTAATGATAAATTAGCTATGAATGCCATTAATTAGGATTGATTTGATGTAGTTGAACATGAAAATAACATCAATTAATTAAAAATTAAGAATTTCAATGAATTAGTGTTGAATTTTGGATAAGTTGTCAAATTAGGGATTTTTTTATAAATTGATTGAAATGAGCTAATATTATTGTCAATTATGCTTGATGATTTCATACAATAGAGCATAAATAAGGTATAATTTTGATGAATTACGCGTTGTGTTGAATTGTGGATAAGTTGTTGGATGTGGTATTTTCTTTGAATTTTTTAAATTTACTATGAATTTGGGTTTGATTTCATGCAGTTGAGTATGAAAATATTAATTAGATTTGATATCATAAATTATTTTTAATTTTGGTGAAATATACGTTGCTTTAAATTTTGGGAATTTGTTTGAATTTTCTATGAATTTTGGCAATTACAGTTGGGTTAATACAATTTGGTTAAAATTATGTCCAATTGAGCGAAATCAAAGTTGTTGTTTTCTTACAAAATGTATTATAATATCTTTATGTTATGTCATTAATTATAGTGACACTATTGTTCCTGATGTGAAGAATAATATCACATACAATGACGAGACCAATTTACTATTAAATGGTAATTTAGGCATGTCATGTATGAAAATAAAAAAAATATATATTTCATTGACGTAGGTGGAATTATAATGATGTTGATGTTGATATAACTTGGTGGTGTCAAGTTGGTGAACACCAATATGATGGCAGTTTCAAGACAATGAATAATGTTTTCATCCAAAATAGATTGAACATTATGGTATATTGTATGCAAGTCGTCAATTAAATTCTTTGGGTGTCCCAACTTCTAGTCGAGTAGGTATAAATGCATCACAATTTATCACTCCTTCAAGGTCATTTAGTAGAGGAAAAATAGTTTATTGTCGGATTATTTTCTATAAATGATTGATAATACTATGTTTGACAATCATTTACTAATCAACATAGATTTCACTATTTTGATCCTAGTGACAATAAAAATGATGAGATGTTAGAACCAAGTGTGATACTAAATATTGATGATAATATTGATAATGATGTTGAAGTTGATGTTGATGATGAAATAATATCTCATGTTCCTAAAATTAGAGATGTTTTTGGGTCTTCATTTGATGCTTCTCATGATTAGGCACTCAGTCATAGATGTTTTTCAAGAGGCTCTAATTTGGAGGTTGGACAAACATTCAATAGTAAAAATAATTTAGTTAATGCAATGATGGCACATTGCATATTTGGTTGAATATTGAGTTCAATGGTCGACCTTGACCTCTATTCAATTACAATGTGTGCAAGCACCTGAAAGTAAATAATATTTATATAGGGATATCATAAAAGATCGGATTCATTTGAGATAGCAAAGTTAAAAGGAACGCACATATGTACCTCGACCTTTGTCCAAAAAGACTACCATCAACTCGATGCAAATTTTGTTGCTAATGCAATATCAAACCTTGTGATGGATAATCTTTCAATGATGGTTGCAAACATACAGAATGTGCTTGATTATCTATTTGGTTCATATGAGTCATTTGAAAAATTTTCAAGGTTGTTATTGGTAATAAAAGAATCAAATCTTGGAATAGTTGTTGATAAAAAATGGTACACACTTTCATAATTTTGATATAGTTTTTAAATCTAGGTTTCATATCTTTGTTTTAGATTTAAGTTTCTTATCATTTTTTTCCTCTCTTATTGTTATAAAAAGCATCTATGGTGCTTAGGATTTGTTGTTGGGTTTCACTAGAGATGGCAGTGCTTTTGTATTTTGACTGGTATTTTTATGAAAGAAACAAGATTTAAATAATATATGGGGTTTATTTTTGGTGTTTTATGATTTTATTGGGTTCTTAAGTGAGATTTATAGTGACAGTTTGATTGATTTATGGAATTGTTCAACTAGACGGTGGTTTTTTAGGTTAGAGGAGTAATGTTAAATAGTGGTATTCATCGTGGTTTAGGGGGGGAAAGAACGGTAATGAGAGTGTTGTTAGTGATGCTACTACCAAGAGAAAAAGGGTGGTTATCAATGATGGTTTGCTCGGTTATGAAGGCTAGACGCAAGGATTATGGTCGTGACTATCATGTGAGGTTAGAAGATTGTTACTGCTAGTGAAATGGGGTGTTTGCTAACGGTTTGATGGTTCAACAATGTCAAAGAGGCTAATTAGGTCTATTCAGTGTGTGAGAAAGGAGATGTGTGTTGCTAGATTCCAACAGAAGAAAGTTGATAGCGGTTGGTTTTGTTTTGACATGGAGTTTTTTTTAACTTTATAACAATTTTATAATTTTAACAGTACAATGACTATTTAATTTTTATTTAAAATATAATGATAATCTTGTAAATATTATGAATTTTTTTCTTAACTTGTTTTTTATATTCGTTATTAAAGATGTAAAATGTTATATAACTTATAAACTATGATATGTCAATAGTAATTTTCAAATTAATAGAGGCAAAATAAGAAATAACTAAACTATTAAAGGGTTAGGGTAATTTTTCCAATTAAAATTTTCTTTTAATTATCTTAGAAACATACTCTCACAATTTCATATATTAAAAAAAATCTACTTAGATGCTGACTCAAAGATTCAAAAACGAAGTTAATGTATGAAGTACACCTCCTTAAACACCATATTAACTCCGTTGAGTTAATCAATATTTACTAAAATAAAATAAGAAATAGTAAATAATGTATATTTTGGACCCATTAATTTAAGTGTAAGTATAGTGAGGAGAACTAAAGATATTAGGCTAGCTTGAATATTAGACAAGGTTTAGGATGTTTGTCCAAGTTTGCTTGGGTTTTTTTCCTTTTTTTTTTAAAGCTTTTTTTTTTTTGCCCTTTTTAGAGTTTTTTCTTATTATTTTTTACGGTTTTCCTTTTATGGAATTAGTCTTAGGTTCATGGCTAGAGTCATCGGTTTCAAAGGTTAGCGCTGGTTGACTTTTATTTTTTTGGGTCCTTTTTTAAAATTGATTTATTTAAATCACATCTTTAAACATTGATTTATTGAAAATTTGTGTTCCTACCTGTTTTTTCATTTTCTTTCTATGAGGTTATCCTCGATCTTGTACTCATAGTCGTAGAGTTTGCGGGTTAACCCGGGTTGACATATATTTTCTTTGTTGCTATGGGATTAGTCTCGGCTTCATGATCATAGTCACCGGTTTCAAAGATTAGTTTTTATTCTTCAACATTTTATTTGCTAAATATTGAGCTTCAACTTTTTCTTTTTTTTTTCCTTTCTATGGAGTTATCATGTTCTCATTTGATTTATTAAGAATTGGTTTTCAAACTTTTTTTCTTGTGTTTCTTATATGTGGTTATCTCAATCTTATGTCCATAGTCATGAAGTTTATGAGTTCATCCGTTTTAACTAGGGCTTTTTGTTGTTTTTTTTTGTTGTTTTTTTTCAATTTTATCATTCAAAATTGAATTGTTTGATAATCTGAATGAGCTCAAGTGAGGTTCTTTTCATCTTTTTTCATTGTCATTTTTTTTGTCTGTTTATTTATTGTTATTTTGTTTTTTTACTTATATTATCTAAATTACTAATTGAACCAATAACTCAGGTCTCGGATTATTTTTTTCTTTAGAATTCTTCTTTTACATCGAAAAAAATGATTAGCGGTAACGAAGCGCAAACCACAAATCAAATGAAACTCTAGAGTTGTTATTAATGTTGCTCCTTATTAATTTACATTTAACAATTTATACCCATTTTTCATCCAAATTAGTAGACATATTCCATTGCAACTCTAGGTTTTAAGATATAATAGATTTAAAGTGGGCTTAACAAAATTGATACCCTGGAAAATCCAATTTTTAACTTTGAGTTTAAATGGATTTTAATTTTTCTTTCTTTCTTTTTTATTTTTTAACTATTAACTTTAACATTTTTTAATATGTTTATTTTTAATATTGAGTCTAAATGGAATTCAAAAGTTTCAAGATTTTTAGTTTTAATTTACACCTTTTATTTTATCATTATATTTTAAAAAATATATATTTTAGAGCATATGTGTGGATGTTTCACAAAGTATCAAGCAAATATCTCAACATTAGCTTAATGTTCAATTATGCTAAAAAAATAAGCTTTATAATAGCAGATAATTAAAAATTTAAAGTCGTCGTTCTTTTAGCACTACTCATTCTTTTTTACTAGTAATGTTGTTCTTTTTCAATTTGATTCTTCTACATTTAATTTTATTAAAATTGGCTTTGATAGTTTGTCTTGATAAACTTGAATTGATGTTCTCGAGGTGTTAGAAAATTTTTTTTAACATTGACATGATGCTCGATTGTGTGAAAAAAGAGTTTGAATTTCTTAATTTCACAATAAAAGGAAATAAAGGGACTAAAATTTAAATCAAAGATAAAATTTTGGACCATTTTGTTTTCTTTACTGTTATGTTAACTTCTTTTCTCAAACTTTTGCCTTCAACTTTTACTTAATTTCTTTTTTAGTCCTTTGTATTTGATAATTATACATTTAAGTCACATTTAAGTCCCTAATTCAATTGAAGAGAGAGAGACTCACTGAAAAAAAAAACAATAGAGAGAGACAATTGTTAAATATCCACATTCCGGCAACCAAAACAATCATTTTTTATATTGATGAGTTCCATTCATTGAGAGGAGTTTCATTAAGGTATTATTTTTCCTTTCATCTTGATAGAAAATGTATATCATGTTAAAGAAGAAAAAAATTGTTTCAATTTTATCTTTGTTTTTCAAAGCAATTCTTGAGTTGATAAATCAATTTTTAAGAGTATAAAGGTGCTTTTTATGTGTTTTTAGTTTAAAATAGATTGAAAAATAATTTTTTTAAGTTAAGAAGCTCATTGCTCGATCTCTTGACCATCTTTTTTATGGTCGTAGTATGGAAAATGGACGATGATGTCCATCCTATGTTTACATAAAAAAATTTAAAGAGTTAGACAAATAGACCTCTTCTAGCAGATCTATGTTTAAAAAAGCTAAACAAGTTGGGCCACCTAGCCCAGTTGTCTGGTGTATTTTTCATTTTAAATTTTTCTCTTTGTCTTTGCATCCAATATAAATTATTTTACTTTAAATAGAGTAATTAAAATTATTTATGCTTGCTTTTACTTTAATTGAAACTCATTGAGATAAACCATTTAGATTTTTTTCTTAGTATTACTCAATCGAATATCTTTTATTTTTAACATGTTTTAAAACATGATTATAAATTATAATTTTATAATAACAATAAATGTTATTTTTGTAAAACCCTTAATTATTATAATTTTTGTTTATATTTTATTGGATTGCTTTCTTGTACATGTGAGCCAGGTTAATATTCTATCTAGAAAGTTTGACAATTCATCCGTATTGGCGTAAAATATTATGGCCTTATAGCTTAAAAAATAAATTAAAATAGAAATGTCTTCATTTTTTTTTATAAGTGTTTTGGTCCGTTTGAAGGTATCATGTCATGAAATTATGTCTATTTTTAAATAAAAGAAATCAATACCACAGCAAAGTTAGTAAACTGTCTTCATTGCTGCTGATTTGCTTCTACATTTAAAATTATATTTGAATATTTTATTTAAAAAAATATTAAATTGATAAAAAATTTTAATATTTTTATAATTATGATGTTAAAAATAAAAAAAAATTAAAATTTTTTAATTTAGTTCAAGGTGAAACAACTATTTTAAAAAACACTGAAACTTTAATAGTGTATTTGATATTATAGTGCATATTTTTTTCTAGAAAATATATTAAAATAATTTTTTTATTTTTGATATTAATATATCAAAATATTAAAAAAAATAAAATAAAATATATTAATTAAATATTTTTATACTAAATATAATTTTAAATACAATAACAAATAACAAACAAACTTTAAAAATGCATAAAATAACTAATAATAAAGGTCAACAGTGTCACATTAAAATAAAATAAATAGATTGGATCCTTAATTACCATCCCCTACCACCGTGGCATCGAGCGAGTCCTTTAAACAAAAGGATTCGCTAAGCTTTTATTTAACAAATCATATTTATAATAAAAGAAAATATTTCAACAAAAGAACTGAAAGAACTTTATTGAAATATGAAAGAATATTGTAATTTTATTGTCGCAATCTCTAGTTTTAATTGCAAAATAGATTATCAAGTACTTTTTAATAATTATTCTCTAATTTTATATTTATATATATAGGAATCCAGCACCTTGACGAAATTCACAGCAGGATTGAATTTTTGGAGAAAGAAATGTTTGGTGGTGGATTATATGGAGATCTGCCTCCACCATCCGCCACGGCGGTGGAAGAAAAATCAACTACCAACACCTCCACTGTATGGTCTTCTACTACCTTGATGGCCCCACCTACTCTCCGTAAACCCATCACATCACCACTAACTATTTTAAAAAACCCTAACAAACCTAAACCCCAAATCTCTGCTTCCAAATCTTTAGTTTCTCCGCTCGTGGCGGCGGCGACTGTGCTACCCGATGAGGTGACTCCGCAACCGGAACTGGTAGGGGTGAATTCGGTGGTTGTTGAGGAGTATGATCCGGCCAGGCCGAATGATTATGAAGATTATAGGAGGGAGAAAAAAAGGAAGGCGATGGAAGCGGAGAGGTTGAGGGAGATTGAGAGGAGGAGGCAAGAGGAGGAGGAGGAGAGGGAGAGGAAAAGGGAGAAGGATAGGGACAGGGATGTGAATATTTCTGGGGAGGAAGCGTGGAGAAGGCGTGCTGCCATGAGTGGAGGTGTTCCAAGGAGTTCTTCGCCACCCAGGAATGGGGATGGGTTTAGTATTGGGACATCAAGGACGGTAGGGTTGGGAGTTGGTGCTGGTGGACAAATGACTGCGGCGCAGAGGATGATGGCGAAGATGGGGTGGAAGGAAGGGCAAGGATTGGGGAAACATGAGCAAGGGATTACGACGCCATTGATGGTGAAGAAGACTGATAGGAGAGCTGGGGTTATAGTGAATGTTGGTGAGAAGAAGGTGAAGAGTGTGAATTTCAATGGAACTCCTCCAACTCGGGTTTTGCTCCTTAGGCAACAGGTGCAATAGGCCGGGACGCGGAGGTCGAAGGAAGAGAAGAGGCAGCGGCAGCAGCAGGAAAAAATTGACCGGGTCACACCCGGGTTTGACCAGGTTTCCCCGGGCCAATTCCTAAGCGGGTTTTTGCCTCCACCCGGACCGGTCCCAGGCCCGGGTCGGCCGGGTCCCGGGTCGGCCCGCCAGGCCGATCCGGGTTTTAAAACATTGATTTTTTTTATGTTTTTTTCTTTTAAAATTCCCCCCTGGAGAATGTGTTGAAAACTCTTGTTTATAGGAAAAAATATTGCTAGGTTTTCAAACTTGATTCCTCTAAATTGTTTTTTTGTAAATTTGATTTTTGTTATTTTTTTAAATTTTTCTTATCAATATCAACTCGAATGAGGAAAATTATTGATTTTAAAAATAACATGTTCAAAGTCGAACGCATTCCAAAGATCTTTGAAATTTTAAATTCTTTTGAGCCGATGTTAAAAATGTTAAAAACGATGCAAATATATTAAAAAATATATTTTTTAGATTTTTGTTAATTGTTTTACTATTTTTGGATTTTTTCTAAAAATTTATGGATCAAAAATTGATTGCAACAAAATAAAGAAATAAAAAGACTTTGCTTTTCTTAGTTCAAGCTTTTACTGACACCGTTACCTTTTCTGTTTAGGATGGGATGACAATCACATTTATTAAATCCAGTTTAGTGTAGCGAGTTAACTTGAAAATTACCTCCATCAGCCCTTAGTTTCAAATAAAATTCAATGCAAAGATAAATCAATTGACTTGACAAGTTTAATATTCAAAATCTATTTTTTTCCCTTTGTTTTGAAAAAAAATTAAAGTAATTTCATTTTGTATTAACCCGAACCAGATTAACTTGTAAATAACTATAATTAAAACTGATCAGTGTTTCACTGTAGTGCGGAATATTGTTTACTGTGGATTGCACTATTATGCTCTATAGCGCGAGTATTGTAGACTGTGAGTGCTTTCACTGTGGACTGCATTGTTGGTAAGGGCATGTGGGGAGGTTGTAGCCTGCAGGACCCAAGCACCAGGTTGTATGGGTGTTGTGCACTCCCCTGCGCCTATATGGCAATTGGGCTGCTTGCCTGGGGGCTGGGCACATCCCAACGCACACACGACGCTTGGGCTCTGCCTTTAGGGTGGGCACTCCACAACACACACGTGGTGCTTGGGCTTTGCCTTTGGGTTGGGCACTTCCCAGCGCAAGCATTCCCTAGTGCACACGTGGCGTTTAGGCTCTGTCTTTGGGTTGGGGACAAGTGGTGCTTGGGTCATGGCTCCGGACTCAAGGGGAATGAGTTGGTCGTCAGGATCCATGATCAATGGGTCTAGCGTAAGAATTAGGTTCTTCATCAAAACTCAATGTTCATGGATCCTAAGATTCTAGATATTATTATTTGTTTTAGCAATATTATTATTATTAACATTATTAATAAAATAATTAATAAATTTTTATGGAATTTTTTTATAAAAATAAAGAGTGAGCCCGCGGCGTAGTATTATTAAAAATATTCAATAATTCTAAGTGTTAATATAAAAAATATTATAATTTCCGTTTTCAATATTATTATTTTATAATAATTTAAAGTTTTAATATAAAAAATATTATTATTTATGTTCTAAATAGTCTTAGAATTAAAAATAGTATTATTTGTGTTATGAATATTATTATTTTTACTATAATAAAAAATATTAATATTAAAAATATTACTTTTTTGTGGTATAAATATTATTATTTTTATAATAATTAATATTATTAATAAAATAATTACTAAATTAGAAAAAAATTATTCTTAATGTTGAAAACAACTAAAGATTTGATTTGAAAGATAAAATTAAAAATTACTATTAGTATTATTATTATCATCATTAATAAATTTTAAAAATTTGTTATTACTATCGAAGAAAAATCACGTGGGGACACGTGGTGCTTGACTCCTGCCTGAGGGCTGGCACACCCCTGCGTCTACGTGGCGCTTGGGCTCTGTCTAAGTGTTAGGCACACCCCTGCGTTTACGTGGTGCTTGGGCTCCTACCTTTGGGGGGGCACTCTCTAGTGCACATGTGGCGCTTGGGCTGTCTGCCTGGAAGCTGGCTACACCCCCAACCCGCATGTGGCGCGCCAAGACCCAAGGATAGTTGGGCCCTATATGCTGCAGAACTCAAGATAACTTTAGGTCATTGACTGTGCAGGGCCCAAAATAAACTTGGGTCCTGCATGTGCAGAACCCAAATAGCCTTGGGTCCTGCCATCGTCAGGACCCAATGTTTTATGAAAATAAAAGATAAGCTCGTGGTAACGCGAGCCACCCAACTAGAATAATTTATAAGAAAAAATCATTTTAATTTTTAGCTGTCCAACCCCCCCTCCCAATAGGTATCTAATATATCAATAAATTCTAAATCATATCATTTTTTTAGCCAACAAAATTGTTAAGTAATCAAGTCAAGTTTACATTGTTTTTATTTTCCCATAAAAAATAGCCTATATATATATATTTCTTCCTACAATATATTTTTTCACGTGTAGTGAGAAATTTTAATAAATTTATGAAGTTTTAATATATTAAAATGTAATTATATTTTTTAAACAATCTTTTGTTTATTTAAATTAATAAAAAAATTTGACTGTGAATTTATTAATACACTAAAAATATAATGAAAGAGTGTTTAGTCTCGTATTTTAATTGGAGTTTTTAAAAATTTAATTTTTAATTTTTTAAATTATTTTGATATGTTATTATTAAAAATAAATTTTAAAATTATATTATTTTAATATATTATTGTTAAAAATAATTGCTTTTACCATGCGATCATCCCGACCAAAAGTAGGTCGAGGACTTCTTTCAACTGTAATATTTTGCAACAAAAACCAGCGAGTAATCAATCTTTCCATACTCTCAAGAGTGAGAATAGCAGTAGAGGAACTCTTCGCACCGAACCGAAAAAACCCATTCCATTGGAAATGTTAGTCCATGGTTTTTAAGTTTTCATGGATAATTAATCATAATAACATTTATAAGAATATGAAAATAAAATATGCAGTATAGTTCGAAAAGTTGATAACACATTATTTTTAGGTATTTTCAAAGCTAAGCAGTCAAGGGTTGAAATCAAACATAATTTGATCAAACGGTAGGAAGAAGAACCCATCAATAAATCTGCACCGCGTGACACCAAATATAGAAAGAGTATTGATGAGGGCCACCTAAATCCTAATATTATTTTCAAATTTGATGTAAAAGAAAGAAGAAGAAATATGGGCTTAGCTCTGTTATGTGTCTAAAGCCTCTTTCGTAACCTAAAATGAGAAATTTTGGTAAATTTTAAAATTTTAAAAGAACATGAATATACCCTCCAATTATTAAAATAGTGTCTGCTTTGCCTTCAAACAATTGGATTTCTAAATGGCATCCTTATAATTTTGAGCATTCCTTTACAAAAGGTATTTGGTTCCTAGATCATTTGTGTGTGTGTGTATATACTAAAAAGGTGGCTCGCGCTACGTTGCGAGTAAATTTTTTTTGTATAAAAAATATCAAAAAAAGTTAAAATCTAAGAGCGTTTTTCTACAAAGTTATACCTAAGAGTATTGGGTATGTCTGCTACTCTTGACCCAAAAGTTATATTTATAATATTAATAATAATATTAAACTTGCATGACCCAAGTTTAAGTGAGTTTGGTTGCAACATCAAACCCGGAGCCTTGGATATGAGTCTGGTTGCAAGGTCTTGTTATAAAAGTATGATAATTAAAAAGAAAAAAATTTCATATTACAGAATGAAATTAAAAAAAAAAGATTAATTGAAAAAAAAAAAAAAAAA
>Ga0307517_10000214_pt1 | contig 98285 bp, 97 predicted proteins | sample 23_EM_MG_FD_194515 | JGI IMG/M metagenome (GOLD analysis project Ga0307517, IMG submission 194515) | Populus trichocarpa ectomycorrhiza microbial communities from riparian zone in the Pacific Northwest, United States - 23_EM | ecosystem: Host-associated > Plants > Roots > Unclassified | place... | reverse complement strand
TCAGAGCTACTTTGCACAGGTCTATTGACTGATTTACTGAGAGGATACGCCACTGGCGACAGGAGGGGAATACGGCATGGGCAACACACCATCCAACTAGGGGAAGGCATTGAAATACTCCCACACCGGTAGTGTGCTCCTGTTGCCGATCTGCTTCTGTTGGAGGATGGCGCTGTTCCTGAATGAGGATTTTTTATTCTTGTTTGGGAGGGGGAGGGACAAAAAATATTAGTGGCATGGTGAAGTCTTGGAGGCTGAAAACCGGAATGGGTTGGGCTTCAACGACAACAGAAATTCAATAAAGGGTACTGCCGCTTAGACCCCTTCAACCAGCGATTTCCACTCTCGCCATCTGCCCTGCCTCCGTCCCAGCTGCTGCACGAGTACTCGAGTATACCTTTCTCCAGCAGGCTCCCTCTCTCTCTCCCTCTCTTGCGCGTGTACACCCTCACACATCCTGTCCCCCGAGACTCCTTTCCACCTCGTGCCCTGCACCCTGGAATTTACAGGTTATTTAGTTGGTCCCTTCCCACCTCCCTCGATTTCTATCCTGACCTTGTCCCCTATTTCCTCTTCCCACTTTTCTCTTCGACCTTATAATTCACCTGTTCTCCCCTCCCCTCATCTTTCCCCTTAGCTCCATACCCCCCTCTCAAACACCTTTGCTCCTTTCATAATCTCCTAGAATTTTAGACTTTCAGTTCACGAATTCACGATCTGCGCTCATAATGTCTACTCGTCCCCAAAACGTCGGCATCAAAGCCATTGAAATCTACTTCCCTAGCCAAGTTTGTTTCTCCCACCACTTGCAGAAGTTTGCGCCATCTTGCTGCTGAGCTACGATGGCGTGATAACTCCCATCCATTTGAGAAGCAACTTCTCTAACTTTAGGAATGCTAGTGCGTTGATCAAGCTGAGCTGGAGAAATTCGATGGCGTCTCCACTGGAAAATACACAATCGGTCTCGGACAAACCAAAATGTCTTTCTGTGATGACAGAGAAGGTGATTTTCCAATCCTTCGGATAGGAATGAAGGAAGTGTGTCCGGAAACTTACCTGTGACTTTAGACATCTACTCTCTGTCATTGACTGCTGTCAAATCACTCCTCGAGAAATACGACATTGACCCCGTGTCAATTGGTCGGCTAGAAGTCGGCACCGAAACTTTGCTTGATAAATCAAAGTCCGTAAAGTCTGTACTCATGCAGCTTTTCACTCCCAATACCAACATCGAGGGTGTTGACACTGTCAATGCTTGTTACGGCGGTACCAACGCTCTGTTCAATGCTATCAATTGGGTTGAGTCTTCAGCTTGGGATGGTCGCAATGCGATCGTCGTTGCCGGTGACATTGCCCTCTACAGCAAGGGAAATGCCAGACCTACCGGCGGTGCTGGTTGTGTTGCCATGCTTGTTGGCCCCGATGCACCACTCGTTCTGGAGCCAGGAAAGAGAGGAAGTTACATGTCTCACGCCTATGACTTCTACAAGCCAGATTTCACAAGCGAATATCCCGTTGTAGATGGTTACTTCTCCATCCGTTGCTACACTGAGGCTGTCGATGGCTGCTACAAGGCGTACAACAACCGGGAAGCCACCCTTGCTGCTCTCGCACATAAGAATGAGGGCGCCAACGGAAATGGTGTAACCAACGGAAATGGTGTTGCTAACAGAAATGGCCACGCCGCATCCAATGGTGGGATCGACCGCTTTGACTACATGCTTTTCCATGCCCCAACATGCAAGCTCGTATCCAAGTCGTATGCCCGCCTTTTGTATAACGATTTCCTCGCTTCTCCTGCAGCTCCTCAGTTCGACAGCGTTCCCCAAGACCTCCGTGAGCTCGATTACGAGCAGTCACTCTCAGACCGAAATATCGAGAAGGCCTTTGTGGGTCTTTCCAAGAAGAAGTTTGAGGAACGTGTGAAGCCTAGTTTGCTTGCACCTACGCAGTGTGGAAACATGTATACCGCCAGTGTTTACTCTGGCCTTGTATCCCTACTTTCCAATGTTGATTCAGACACTCTCCAAGGCAAGAGGGTTGCCTTGTTCTCCTATGGGAGTGGGTTAGCGAGTAGTTTGTTCTCTTTGACAATCAAGGGTAGTACCAAGGAGTTGGCTGAGAAGGTTAGCCTCAAGGAGAGGCTCGAGGCGAGAAGGGTTGTTGAGCCCCAAGTTTACGACGATGTAAGTTGACTACCACCCCTCTATTTATTGAGGTTTACTCTAATATCTACCTCCCTAGATGTGCGAACTCCGCCACCAGGCTCACGGAAAGAAAAACTTTGTCCCTCAAGGGAGCGCTGAGACTATCAGCAAAGGTGCTTATTACTGCCTCAAGGTGGATGAGCTGTTCCGAAGGGAGTACCAAAGAAAGGAGTAAAAAAATTTCCTTTGTTAATGGGAAGATATCCCTTGAGCTTTTAGACGGGGCTTATGTCTAGACACGCCATATACGAAAAATAAACTATGTACCTAATGAACGCCGGGCACTAAATTCCATTAACGGCAATGGAATAAAGTCCATCCACCCCCCCCCCCCCCCCCCTATTGTACCTGAAGTGACTCCCGAAGCCATTCTCTCCCCACCCTTACTATCTGATGATTTCAGGTAGGGTAGGTTGTAGCGTATATCGATTTGTCCCAGTTCTGTGATAGAAGCTTGGCTTCTCACTCTCGAGGTGACATGGTGACACTCGAGCTTGTAAATCCCTTATGCCTTGCGGACCCTTATTTTACTCTGTGTTGATACCCAGGGTCCTCGAAGTGAAGTCAATGATCACCCCATCGGTTAAGAAATCGAACGAGTCCCCAAACCTGATCCCACTAGTCGGGCGCTGGCGAGGGTGCGGATAAGTGAGGAAATAAGGATTCAGCCCGGGCAGGAAACAAATGCTGCGCACACCAAAATTAATTAAATAGATCTGTCGGTCAAGTATCACAATGTCATTGGATAGATAGATAGAAACTAGCAGCCAGGACAGGGATGCTCTTTTCTTTCCGGGATGCATGCGATGCAAGGAACGGGTGGTACGAACGGGGGCCGGGTAACGGGACGCAGGTGTGTTTCGCCGTCAGACAGATCAACCGTGGGATTTATCGTGCTGTATTGTACTAGCAAGACGGATAGAGCGCATGTGGTATGGTGGGATACATACGGTACGATACAAAGTGAAGGGTGGCTACCATCCTTGGTTGGGCTTGCGAGATTTATTTTACGATAACTGAGAGCGTGGTGGCGTTTCCTTGTGGTGTACCATATGCATGATTATCGTTCCGAGTGCCCTTCGTTCTGGGAATATTTGTTTTTTTTTGTTTTCCCTTTTGTTTGTTGGAATATGATATGATGAGAAGAGCCTTGTGTGGTACGGTGGTGGTGATGGTGTTGGTGTTGGAATCTGGGATTCTAAGACGAGTGATGGGTAGTGATTTTCTCATCTTCCTAAAGCAAGTAGTACCCGAAAACAGGGATTAAAGGGACATACAAGTGCCTACGAATATGTTTTCGTGCGAGACAGGTATTATTTCGTTGGTTAACTATCCCCGTCGGGTACGAAAACATATCCCCGGGTACTTGTAAGGTAAAATATACAGAACATACCCTCCTGTTCGGGTACTTCTTACCTGGGACGGGTGCTTGTGCCTACTACTATGGGATTGTGCTCTAGGGTGGGTGTGAATGCTGTACTGTTACTTGGGAGACGGCTTGGAAGAATTATGGGAGCATTGTATGGGAATTGTTGGTTAATATGTCATTGTTATTCTATCGCAGGGGTTTCTGACGGAGCTGAATCCTGCTTGGCCTGGTGTGTGGACATCTTGGGGTGAAAGCTTTTGGATATTACTAGGATTAGTTGGGTTGCTGCTCAAGAGTTCCCGGAGCGTTCCGCATTGATCACCAAGTCACGGGAATAGCTTTCCAGCGGGGTACAGTACTAAGCACAACGCGGGGCAGCGCTCTGGTATGAACGGTACTGTACTAACCCCGCCCAAGCGATATCGTGGTGTAATACCCACCGCCACCTTTTCAACAAACAACAACAATCCTCAATTCAACTTGCGACCTGCTACAAGCGCTCCACAATATATATAACCACAAACATGCATGTTCTCGTAAGTGTCCCTTCCCTAAATCCCTCACTACCGCATATCCGCTCCAACATTTTTAGGTAGTAAACGATGACGGGCCCCCGTCCCAGAAATCCTCCCCCTATATCCACTCCTTCATTCACGAGCTCCAAGAATCCGGCATAACCGTGTCTGTGGTTCTCCCGCACATCCAACGCTCCTGGATCGGCAAAGCCCACTTAATCGGAAAGGCGATCATCCCGACATACTTTCGTCCTGGAACACTACACACGGATGATGGAACAACCCACGATCGTCCACGTCGCGATGGCGGTGAGGAGTGGGTTCTTATTGACGGGACGCCGGCTAGTTGCACGCAGATTGGGTTGAATCATTACTTTAAGGAGAAGGGGCCGATAGATATGGTCATTTCCGGGTATATCAATTACTTTCCATCTCGTTTATGCTTCTTGGGCTTCTCAGATTGACTTTAGCACACAAGCCCAAACTACGGCAGAAACTCGACGGCTATTTTCGGTCTCTCCTCCGGAACTGTTGGCGGTGCAATGGAAGGCGCCATATGCGGAAAGCGCTCCATTGCACTATCATACGCCTTCTTCAACAGGAACCACGACCCTGCTATCATTCGTGGCGCGTCACTAATGTCCGTTCGGTTGATAAAGCACTTTCACGCAAACTGGACTCCCGGAGTCGACTTGTATACTATCAACGTTCCCCTGTTGGAGGGGATTGGTAAACCGGAGACAAAGATCCTTTACACTCACATATTGCAGAATCGTTGGGTTTTGGGAAGCTCCTTTGAGGAGACGGAGAATGATGAGGATGATAGATTGGATCCCGGGGAGAGGGAGGCAGAGATTAGAGGTGATGTGGGGGAACACGAGCATAATCATGTGGGCCTGAAGCATAAGAAGTTTATTTGGGCTCCAAATTTTGCGGATGTGAGTCGGTCTGTTGAGGAGGTTTGTGCTCTCTCTTATGATTAAACCAGGGCGTCTGGGTTAATTTTTTGTCGGCTGGCAGTCGGAGCCGGGAAATGATGGATGGGCAGTTGCGAAGGGGTGCGTGAGGTATGAAAATGTTTACAATTTCTTTGGATTGATTCAGACAGATTATTGACCTACCATTTGTGTTATAGCATAACTCCACTAATGGCAAACTTTATGCACTACGACGGCTTGGTGGGGCAAGAGATTAAGATGTAAGTAGTTACGGACTTAGCTAGACGTTTGGCCGGGATTCCTTTGTTTTTTTTTTCCTTTTTTTCCTTTAATAACCATTTCCTTGTGTTCCTAGAGATTCAATTGAATCAATAGATTCTCTCTTGTCAAAAACTGGGCTAGAAGAAAAGAGTTCTTGCTGGGCTGTTGTGGAATATGAGGACGCTTACGTCCGGCCTAAAATTCAAGCAGCCCTGAAAAAGCGCATACCGCATATCAAACTTGCTGGTAATCTTACCGGGGTACCATCTGAAAACTCTGAAAAAGTCGTGTATTGGTCTGCGTATGAAAACATTGATTTTGAGAGCGTGCTTCAACAGCCAGGCTCGATTATCTGCTGCTCCTATATCATAAGGTAGGATAGCGGGTTTCAATTCGCATTCTAAGCTAAGAACAGACCATAGGAAAGCACTTATCCGAAAACACTACTTGGCACAGACTATCCACCAGCACATTGCCAAGCATCCTGAATCTCCCCTCTCCAAAGCATTTCCTCTAACTTGTGACTTTGAGCTTGACTATGCTGAGTTCCTTGACGAGGCGCTTATGGAAGCCTATGAGTTGCAGGAGAGTCTCAGGGCGAATGAGGAGAAGAACGAGAAGGATAGACAATGGTGGATATTGAAACCTGGAATGAGCGATCGAGGGCAGGGTATCAGGCTATTTAGCACAGAAAAAGAGTTAATGGACATATTCGAGAGCTTCGAAGGAGAGGAGGACTCGGACGAAGACACAGGCAGCAATGAAGATCAGAGAGAGAATGAAGGCACAGCGGTCATCACTAATCAACTCCGCCACTTTGTCGCTCAGGAATACATTCACCCCCCACTCCTAATAGAAAACCACAAGTTCCATATAAGAACATATGTTCTCTCCGTCGGTGGGCTGAAGGTCTACGTTTACAAGCCTATGCTAGCGCTCTTCGCAGCAAGCCAGTATTCACCGCCATGGAAAGAAAGTCAAGACCTTACTGGTCATTTAACAAATACATGTTTACAAAGCGGCAAACGAGAAGGGAGCGTTATGCTGTTTTGGGACTTGCACGTTTCCCTTCCGGGTGGAGCGTCAGCTCTGGAAAAGGTCTGGGGGAGCCTTTGTGAGATAGTTGGTGAGACGTTCAAAGCGGCGGCAACCGGCCAGAGGGTACATTTTCAGGTATGCGCGCCCCCCATATCCCATCTCTCTGGCTCAGGGTTGACAAATAGTAACCAGACCCTTCCCAACGCCTTTGAGATCTTCGGCTTGGACTTCATGCTTGGTGCGGATATGAAAGTTTACTTGCTTGAGGTAAACTCTTATCCGGACTTTAAACAGACGGGAGATGAACTTTCGGGGTTGATTGAGGGGCTGTTTGAGGGGGTCGTGGAGGTTGCGGTTAAGCCATTTTTTGGCCTACCCGGAGTCGAGGATGGGGTGGACGATCTTGTGAAGGTTCTAGATATCGGGTTGGGGTCTTGGTAAAGGATCTGGGATGTAGGAGAGATCTAGTTGAATAGGTAGTCGCCGCGGCCCAGGAAATAGGAGGTTGTTCATATGTGGTATTTATTGTCCCGAAAGACCCGAGGGTAGTCTGTGTATTGCTTCTGGAAGCAGCGATAGTAAAATTCACTGAAATTTATCCCATCCACTAACCAAGATTCTCATGCAATCCAACTAATAATGCCGAGTATTGCTCTATGGAAAGGAGTTTTTTTTTCCGCTATTCACTTTTTGCAATTCCTTCTTGGTAAGCTTTACAGCCATTACATATCCCATCACTCGGGGCAGCGCCGCGGTGCACGGCGGGTGGACCCCGGGGCCATCGCGTTGGCCTCTCCATTCCTCTCGATTTTTTTTGACGGAAGAATCAGCTAGTCTGAGGAATACTATTAGAAATGTAAAGAATGCGGTACTCATTTCCCAAGGGGTGTCGTTGATCACTGAAGAGGGGCTTAGATCGAGTTCAGGGGTGGAATCTCATATATTCGCCGTGGAGTAGAGAAGATGGTATGAAGCGCCAGCCATGGCAGAGTTTCGAGAGAGAGAGAGAGAGAGAGAGAGAGAAGGGACGCAGCAATTGCATCAACGATACCTCAGGACACGTTCTACCTAGAAGTTGTTAATCCACTACTAGCGTCCATGGAGGACTTATGTCCATTCACACACACACACATATAGTGCTACAATGGCCTTCGGGGAACGGGCTAAAGAATATGGATATGAGAACCCATGTCATTTTACCGTCACCGGTATGATTTGGGCTTTGTTAGTGTTGGAGTATTAGCTGTGCTCCAGCGAGTGTAGAAGAGCCGAAGGCTGTGTAGTAGACTGAGAGGCTGGCTGGTGGTGAGCGTGAGGAAGAAGTGTAGCTTCGTGGGGAGACCAACGGTATTATATATCATATCAGCAAGAGCTATCTGTTCTCGCTACCAGAGCTTGAGGCGATAAGAAGAAATCAGTATAGCAAGGAAAAAATGTGTATTAAGTTGGGGGTGGGTCTAGGGGTTTGTGCAATCATCGAGATGCGGTACTGGCAACTGGGGGGTTTATCAGATATCCGTGGGGGTATTTATACTGATCACGGTGCGTAAGCTCTCTAGTGTTAGTGGTAGAGATTTATCTATCTTCTTCAACAAATGGATTTGGGATTAATTGGTCATTGTGTTCTAGTAGAAACTAGTCATACATCACTTTTGGGGGGAGGGGGAGGGAAGTAAGGTTAGTTTGTAAGGCTATCGGTAGTGAAAAGGTAGTTTATGATGGCGAAATTACCCATGGAAGAAGAGACGATGAAGCGTGTCAAGTGTGTACTGTACTCTAAAGCACGTACAGTACTGGACTTTACAGAAGCGGAGACTGCCTACCGAAACGCCCAGACGAGAACACTCATCAAGCAACAAGGGCAGGCCTCTACACAACTACAGTACGTCCCAGCAAATCCGTCTGTAATACTTGTGCCTTCTAATAATTTAGCCTGCTATTGGGATTACTCCATCAGTTTGATGGCAGATGGCGGCCCTCACAAAAATTAAAGTTAGTCCTGTTGTGTTGTACTTGATCATCTGCATGTCATTCGAAAAGCCGCAGTTGCTACTAAGTTAGAGCTCACGGGATCAAAGACAATTCCTTTTTCTTTTTAACAGTCCTTGTCTCTTCTTTCCCTCTTCCTTTGTCATCATACCGGTGCTCGTCCATCGCGGGCCCCATCCCTGTAGTGGGGACAGGGTCTAGCGACGGATCATAAACCCTGTCTGATATGATAGCAGGGCTGGTTTGCATTACGGCTTTATTGAGGAAGCCTAAAGTTTTTAGTCCCCCAGTTCTCATAGACCATAACCCGTGATGGGGGTGAGTTGAACTCCTGGGCTCCTGCTAATTTAACAGGACAGGAATTAGTTGTTTCTTGACGTCTCATCCACTACACCGGCTGGGCATCTCACACGGTGTTATCATGGAGGCAAGCACTTACCCTACTTGTATTATATTATAGGCAAATTGGGGTTATTCGCCCGAGCCAAAATCTTATCCCATCGGACATTGGGTGGATTTATCGTGGTCACCATACATAATACATCCTCAAGAGGAGGGAGGTTGCAAATACTAGTCACTAGTCATATCATGCTTCACGACGTAATCTTCTCATGTGGGGTAATCGCAGCCTAGGCGAGAAAACCTTTTGAATACCATGCGCTTGGCGGTCAATCCTTTCGGATACCATCGACCGGGAAATATACCATCGAGAAAGTGAAACCTTCACAGGGGCAACTCCAATTGGAACGAACAACGAAGACTTTTACACACTCTACAAGTAGCATACCGGTATCTTTTTACCCCTTAAACAATACAAATAAATTGAAAAAAATGCCAGAAAAAATAAAGAATTACTTCAACCCTCCTAGTATTTTTCTAGAACCTTACAATTATTTTTTAGCAATTTTATAGGGGTTCTTGGCTTAAAAAACTATCCCACAGAAAGCCATTCTGAGGTTGGAAAAATAAATATAAGACATTGGCCACATTTACTCCTTTTTCACTTTATTTGTTAATTTTTCTTTGTTGTTTAATGGTGGCCGAAGAGAGTGATGGTTCCATGCAATGGTTTCACTTTTTCGATGGCATATTTCTCGGTCAATGGTATCCGGAAGGGTTTCACGCCAAGAGCATGGTATTGAAAAGGTTCACCCCAGCCTAGGCAGAGAAAACCTATTCAATACCAGCGAAACTCGGACCCTCCCTACAGAATACTCGAGTACCATCCAAGTTTTTTTATCCCAGCAAAAACGCAACGTTTCACCCACAGCTTAAAAATTAAACAAAAGATCGTCTGTTTAGGAAAATGCCTAGGCAGGCATCCTTGCAAGCTATGTTATCACCTTGCTTGGCACTATAAGAAATCGGTTTTTCGGATAAATTTCATTTCTCTACCGGCTGGCTTTTGGCAAAAAAAATACCAAAAAATACACCTAGGTCTCGCTTATTTTTAAAGAAATTGTTAATCTTTTAGGAATTTTTTTGATGGTGCCTCCTCGCCTAAAAGTTGAAATATTAGTTTCTTGGCTGTGGGTGAAACGTTGTGTTTTCGCTGGGATAAAAAAACTTGGATGGTATTCTGTAGGGAGGGTCCGAGTTTCGCTGGTATTGAATAGGTTTTCTCAGCCTAGGCATCAGTGATGGGAGAAGGTAGGTTAGGTTAGGTTGTGAGTAGGGCGGATTGGACGGGGTTGCGGGTCACGGATGCACGGCGGGCGGAAAGCGGTCAGACATCGGTTCATTGGCAAAGGTATATAACAGAACGGTACCATGGCACTAGTACAACATTCATCGGTCACGGTAGCCTCGTTCGGGGCGTTGCATCTGGCTTTCAAGTTGGGCGCCACGAGTTTGTCCGTATGCGCAGTGGGTGGGGAGAGTGAAGGAAAGGAAAGGACGAGTGATATGGAGTGATATGTGTTGGCTCGAGAAAATGCCTTCTTCCGTCATGATGAAGGTTGCAATACGCGTGGCACAAGTTCTACCCAGGATTTAAGGGTCCCAGCATCTGCACGGGCAACTTAATCCCTCCAGCGCGATTTTCATGCTACCATCGAGAATGCCCAAGACAAGACCCGTGATATCCCCACATCGTATAGTATGCTGCTGCTCCCTGACTGGGGAAAGAATAAACGAACTCCCGAAGAGAGTGGCATTCTGGTTACACCCTTCAGAACGGTGTACTCGAGTACGGTACCGGCAGAAGGAAGAATACCGGTATACTGGGAATCAGGAATGCTGATCAAGTTACCATACTCGAGTACAGCGTGACGGTTTGTGTCTCCCACCTGACCCCGGCCCAAGAACTCTTCCCCGGGCAAGGGGGATTTTGGCGTGGATCGAGAGAGAGGGTCTTGGCTAGGAAATGACAGATCCAGGGGCTCCTGACGGATTGTTGTGATACGTGATGATATGTACTCTGTGTTGAATGAAAAATGTATGCAATCACAGTCACGCTAAAATTCAATATTTTATCGATGATTTGTTATTCAGGCGTCCAGGAGCATTGGAACACCTGGTTCATATGATAGGGTTGTGTGCAGCCTATCATCACGGTAGGCAGAATTGTATTATATGCAACTTTCTCTGAGGTCAGCCTCTCTCTCTGTCTTTGTCCTTTCTGCCCTTTCCAGTCTTATGTAACTGTACAGTCCAAGCCCCAACACTTCAACTTTGCACCTCGACTTCCACACAAATCCTCTCTCCCCACCTCTCTACCTGCACGGGCACGGCTCTGCCTTCATCCACCCATCCACCCATCCGCTCTGACACCGCACTCTACTCGCTACAGCAAGGTCCAATCCTTATAGATCCAATCCTTATCTCTGCCCTCCGCAATCTCCATCATCCTACCAAGGAGGTGACTCCTCCGCAGAACCTCCCCGCAGGCTGCTCTCAGTCGGTTCTGGATGTCGCTGCTCATTTATACAGCCCATACTGGAGGAACCCTACAAGCCGATCGCCATTCCTTCACCTCGTACCTCGCCCCCTCCGTTCCATGTAGTTCCAGAGCTTGTCTCCCAAACTGACCGTGTGCGGTTCATAGCGTCGACGAGCTTCGAAAATGGATAGGCGAGACGATATCTATGGCTCCGGCCTGTCAGATCATCATGACGGCTAGGGGGACGAACGTGAAGAACCAGTCGCTTCCCAATGAGGTTTATTCCGCCGCCGCCCCTAAGAATCATCGTACCCCATCAAGTTGCTAACTTCATCGGGCTACAGAAAGAGCTCTACCTCTTTGATCGTAGACTCCTAGATGCCTCCTCCTCACCCCCGACTGAACCTATCCCTAGGCTACAAACCCCATCCCCTTTTCCAACGAACCTAGAATCCGAAACTGAACTATCGTCCTGGAGGACGTTGTTTAAGAAGCGCCTCGCATGGTCCGAGTCTATCTTCTCGCATGCGCAGAACCTCGCAGCAACCATCTCGGAAACCGATGCATCGACAAACGTCGTCCAACGCAGTGTCCAGATCGCCTTCTCGAACCTGGAGGTCCACTCAGTTGGGTTACAAAACTCTCTCGTAAAATTACGGGAGTGGGCGGAGGGCTTGCTGGTTCAGCAGGACCAGGTGTTTCAAGAATGGGAACCGGCCATAAAACGCTTGGTCCGTATCCCCGTCCACGACGAGGTCAAGAAGTACGGACAGGATGGATCCAGCAAGGAGAGGAAGGTTTCCACGCTCGTGGATTTCTTCGAGGTCAAACAGGTTCAGACTGCCGCCGTTGCGGCGAGGGGTTTGGCGCAGCAGTTTGAGAGAGAGGTTGTTGATCTCGGGGGTACTATTGAGGATATTTGCGCTAGGACCTCGGATCTTAAAAGTGATATTCAGAAGGCGAGGTGGGTCCAATTGGTGATTTGGCCCTGCATCGGTTGCGTGGGCTAACCTTATCATAGGACGTCGAGACCGCGCAATGTTCTTGAGGATATGAAAATCCTGCTGGGCGAAATTGACGTTTTGGTCAAGAAAATTAGGACAGGTGTGTGTGCCTTGGATTGGCATTCAAATTAGCCCTTACGCCACGCATAAACCCTAGTCACGACTAACGGAGTGATAGACTATGAGTACGTTCAGAGTCTACAGGGCCCGAAATCAGTTTCCACAGCCTCAAAGCGAGCTTACGCATCCACCACGGAATACCTCCCTGGCTTGGTTAATATGGTTAACGATATGGGCCGGTTATCACAAATGGCCATTAAACAGAAGGTAATTGAGGATTCGGGTGTCATCATGGGAACATACCTAACATTTAGATATAATAGAACGAGGTCAGTGCAACAAGCATAAGACAGCTTCAAATGGTTGCCTTCGTCCAATCGCTCTCCGCTCCCGTAAATCCCCAAATCCAAAAGATGGACTCGGCATATCAAGAAGAAGACGAGCACTCTAGATTGCTCTCTCTGGTCATTCGGTTTCCCAGGATCTACGGAGCTCTGCTCGTTGAATGTGTCCGGCGAAGGGAATGGTCGGAGAAGTTTGCCAATGATAGTAAGAGGGTAGCTGAGGAATTTGCATTATTAAGAGAGGATGAAGAAAAGAGACGAAAGAAGTGGCAACGGAACACTGGAACCTATCTCCCCTTTGACCTAGAAGACAATACTTCGGAGATCATGCGCGCAGAACTCACCACTCGCGGAGACTTTAGTGGGGGGTTGCCGAGAATTTCAAGGCAGGATGTTGAGTCCTTCCTCTCGGTAATACAGAATATTGAGGGCTTAGACAGTGTCGTGAAGGAAGTGAAACAATTATATCAAGATCTTGACAGACCCCTTGGCCGACGAAGTAAGCGGCTGAAGGGCTTCAAGTTTGGGAGCATCCATGAAGCAAACTTAGGAGTCTCATCAATATTTGGGCGAAATGAGGAAGAGGATGTCAAGATACTTCGCGAGGATAAGCAAAACCTTATGGAGCGAATAAAAGGCTACGAGTCTAGGATAAGGAAGCTCGAGGATTTATTACATAGAGGACGGACAAGTGGCAGCAACACGTATCAAGTCACCGGCTCATCAACTCCACAACAACCTTCCACTCCCCAGCCCGGCCAGGTTTCATTCCCAACCTCTATAACTGGACCTTTACTTTCGTCAGACCGACCAGGTTCACCTGCCACCATTCGGCGGATATCAGCAGAGAATGCTGATAAATCGATGGTAGCACGTATATCTGCATTGGAGGCTGAGCTTGCCGCAGAGAAGGAATTGACCGCCCAGTTGCAGAGGGATGCTTCTTCTCGGGTAGATTTGGAGAAGGCTATGACCACTCGGATGGCTCTGGCTGACGAAACGAAGCGGGACCTTGTCGCGAACCTAGAGGATATGGGCCAGCAGCATATTGTTGAGAGGAGGGTGTTGGAGAAGGAGATTGAGGAATTGCGACAGAAGCTTGATGAAGCCTATGAGGAAATGGACCGGATAGAGGAGGGAAGGAATGAAGAGGCGGACAAGCGGACCGTCGCCGAAGAGCGTATGAAAGGACTTGAAGGGGAGTTGGCCATCATGGGTGAAGAGGTTGACAGGTTAAGGATGCTCAGTGAGGATGAGGCTAAAAGGGTCAAGCAGTTGGTGGACGAAGTTGAATTTACCCGCCGTGCATCTGGTCATGACCTTGAAGGCCTCCGTGAAGAACTCGAGGCTCAAAAGGGGCTCGTTGAAGCAGAGAAGGAGAAGGCACGAAAAGCTGAAGCCTCCCTGAGCGAATCTCAAGATAAGAATCGGGAGCTGGTTGGGACTATCGGAACCTTGGAGGCCGAAATCAAGCAAATGAAGGATTCTTTAGACACCCTCAGCAGCCAGTACACTGCTCAGCAGCAGGGACAAGAATCAATCGCAACTACGATAAAGCAAGTACACAGTCAGCTTTCCACTGACTCGCCTCCGGATACTACCGACACTGTAGAGGGTGCCCTACAAGCAGTCATCGACAAGGCACTAGGGCGCATCAAGAAGCTCAATGCCAAGGTGAAAGAAGAGGAAGCTAGGGTAAATGAGGTGGAAGCAAGCAGAGCACTTTTACAGTCTCGATTCGACTCGCGCACAATCAAGGCAAAAGATCTCACTCAGCGGCTCTACACACATAACGCACGATCAATACAACTGCTTGAGTCGCTTGGCTACCGCATTGTTCGCGGCGAGGACTCAATGCAGATCGTTAAAATTTCGAAGAGTGCTAATACCGAATCTACTGTGCTTTCCCGGAGCACTAATAATTTGGAGGCATCAGTTATAGGAAAGCCGTCACCACTATCATTGGCACACTCATCTACATTCGAAGACATCAATCTCCTCTACTGGATGGAAACCGAAGACTCCGACGCGGAGACGGAAAAGTACACACAGTACCTTAAGAAGATCGGAGCTTTCGATCTCGACGCGTTCAGTGACACCGTCACCAACCGCGTTAAAAAGCTAGAGCAGGACTGTAGACAACTAATGAAGCAATGCCGCTCCTATCGGGAAAAGTACTACCGATCCCGCGACGAAGCGAACGAGAAGATTGCATACAAGTCTTTTAAACCCGGTGACCTGGCTCTTTTCCTCCCAACCAGGAACTCGGTGACCCGTCCCTGGGCTGCCTTCAACGTGAACGCCCCACACTTCTTCCTGAAGGAAGACTCCTCTCATAAACTCGCCAATAGGGACTGGCTACTCGCTCGCATCTCCAAGATTGAAGACAGGGTGGTGGACCTCTCCCGCTCAACTGCGACTCTAACCCTCCCTCCCTCCTCCTCCTCTGCCTCCTCTCCCTCCTCCCTGGCCGGCAAACCCTTCTCCGCCACCCCGCTCGACGACGAAAATCCCTTCGAGCTCTCCGATGGCCTGAGGTGGTACCTCCTCGATGCCATTGAGGAAAAACCGGGCGCACCAACGACCCCCGGTCTCTCCTCCAGCACCGTCGCAGCCGCAAACGTAGACGCCAAAGGAAGTCTACGGGCGCGCAAGGGCGTCACCGGCGCGAAGAAGACGCTGACACAAATCACCACGGAGCACAACAGTCGCCGGAGCTCCAGCGGGAGCAATTCGCACCGGAACTCACTAACCATGGGACCGGAAGCCGCGGCGAGTCTTCAAGAGGCTGTAGCCAACGGCGGAGCTGCAGGGAGTGCTATCGAATCCGTGCCCGGGACTCCGATTGCGGGAGTTGGAGAGAAGGGGGTGGAAGCATATAGGGGGACTGCTGCTGCTAGTGTCGCTAGTGGTAATAATGGTGGCAGCGATCCCCCGCCTGGCAGCGCCAGGGCATGACGGTGGTGGAATGTCTTCCGGGGTGAATGAGTGGGTGAATGAGTAGGCAGCATCTAGACGGATTGACTGGGTAAATTTTCTTGTGTGGCTGTGGTGCGGTATGATGGACTGATTGGTGTATGAGTCTCTGTCCGTCCGTCTATAACTAAGTTCTTGATTGAATGATTGATCGGGATTATCATGGTGTTGTTTGCATGGCATGCGAAAGTATTGTACTACACTCTGCTACTCTGGAAGATATGGTAGGATGGGACTTATTGGGGATTTCTTTTATTGTCATTATCCTTCTCTCTATCTACGGAACGGAAATAGGAAAAGTTGGTGTGGTTTGGTTTGGTTCTCAAACTTTTCTTTTTCTTTTCTCCCCCTTTTCTCATCCTCTTTCTCTTTTTTCCCTTATTTTCGCTTCGCTATTGTCTCGCGTATAAGTTCATAAGATAACTTAAGCATATACGTACTCACACATTTCAAACAATTTAGAGAGACCAACTTCGCCTCCACTCCCACTGTACAAGAATTAATAATTGGATAGTGAACTATGTATCATAAGGCATTATTGGTATCACATATCCCCCTAGCTCTATACGTACAGCACTATCATACAATAACCAAGTCATCATCCCCTTCCTCGAGCGCATCCAGGCCGGCAAACCTCGTCTTCTTCTTCGACGAAATCGGCGAGGCCAATCTCTTCCGTTTAATTGGGGAAAGACTAACGCTGGTAGCCTCTTTGGCTTTCTGGCGAAGTGAGAATAGGGTATTTGTTGTTTCGTTGTCCTATTCATCCTCCCATCCACATCATTAGCCACCCCCTTCCTTCCTTCCTTTACCCACCAATCGAGAAAAGAAACAAACATACCAGATTTCTACCGCCACCACCAGCAACCCCTGCCTCCTCCTGCCCTTTCCGAATCCCATCCTCGCCCCAGCGCACCTGCTTCTTCAAGTAATCCACTCCAACTCCACCCTCTCTTCCCTGCGACTTAATAATCCTCTTCGTCAATTCCCGCTCCTTCTGCGCGTCTGCCAAGCGCTTGCGCATTCTGTCCTCCCTACTACCGCGGAGGAAAGAGTCGCCGAGATACTCTGCGTCGTCCAGTAAACTGGCCGCTGATCGGCCTGGCGCGATAAAAACTTTACCACCGGCGCCACCAGCACGTTGTGGGAGGTCTGTTATTCCCCCGCCGCCGGCGGTGTCAGGGAGCAGGCCGTCATCACGGAATGGCTCGCTGCGGCCGCCGCGGCCAAAGAATTTTCCAGGTCGGAGAGTGCCTTTCCGTTTTGGTGGGGAGAACATTCTTGTAGCGGAGTTTACCTCTGCGCGGGATACGCGGGATTTGTTCACGCCTTGTTCGACATGGAAGGTGCAGTAGTGGGTGTGGCGCTTGTCCACCCAGGCAGCACACCTCTTCCCGTCTCTCTTGACGGCTCTGCAGTAGTCCAGATCCCTGGCCTGGCCAATCTCCAGTAATTGGTCGTCTCCTTCCGTCAGCGTCAGTGAAAACCGCCCCGTATCCGCGATCCTCGGCTTCATTATGCCGGGATTGAGTAATGCTACTACAGTGCCCACGCCAACTTTCCAGAACTTATCGAACCCGGCGCCGAACAAGAAGAGCTCTACTTCCCACTTTAAATCAGTGATTTGGAGGACCATGTATTTCCCTGTGCCTTTCTTTTGGGTGTTCTGCCCGACGTCCCTTGGAGAGGATTTCGAGCAGATTATGCCCATAACAACCCAATCACCGGGGACGTCTGGTGGTTCAAAGTCGGGAGATTTGACGGACTTTAGGAGGTGTGGGAGGAGGAAGATGGTTTTTGGAGAGAGGTGGCGGGAGAGGGCAACGTGGGTGATTAGGCGGCGGGAGAGGTGCAAGCCTGAGAAGTCGTCGAAACCTCCCTCATCTGTGGAATTGGGATCCCCGGGTGGTTTCGAGGTCGTGGTAAAGGGGTCTGCCATGCCTTTCGGCGCCGCTGAGGACGAAGGTAAAGGTGGTTTGGGACATTGAGTCATAGTAGCTGCAGAATCCGACAATCCCGAAGATTGTGGAACCCCGCCAGGACCAAAGGTTGGAGGAGGCCCACTAGTAAAGCTCGGGGGAGGCCCATTATCAAAATTAGCAAACCCCTTGCTTCGGCTATTCTCAATCATACGCTGACGCTCAGCCTTCACCCTGTCATTCCTCCGCTCCTCTGCAATCCTCTCGCTGAAAGTCTTCTTTAGCTTCTGCGGCGATGCAGTCCCAGGTCTGGAACTCCCAGTTCTCAACGATGGTGCCCTTCGTAGAGAAACATCCCTCCCCGTCAACCCCTTATCTATCCCTAACAGCACTCTTGAAGGTGACTTTGGAAGCACCGGTTCGGCCTTTATCGACGTTGGTGATAGCGGGACTTGGACCACCGCTTTAGATTTATATGACGCCTGTTGCTGTGAAGCTTGTTTCTTCTGTAGTCTCTTGAGCTTTAGTTTAGCTTCTATTTGGGCGAGCTTGAGTTGCAGTGTTTCTTCATCCTCATCCTCTTCTTCGTCGTCGTTGTCGTCATCATGTGCACCATCGCCACCGCCAAATGGAGATGGAAGGGCGGCTTTGCGGAGAGGTGATGGGGAGGTAGGAATTGTTTGATTTGCTAGGCGGGATTTGCGTGGCGTAAGATTTAGAACATCTGCTGTTGTCTGCGGGGGCCAGACTATATCTGTTTGACTTGGTATTAATAGTTAAGAATGCTAGTATTGTTCGTAGCCCAAAGAAAGAAAAATAAAGGCATACCTTTATTCGAAGCCATCACACAAAGTGTGCGAAGGGAAGTGGGAAGGAGAGTCTTCAATCAATCAACAGACGTACTGGACATGACGAGCAACGAGGGACGCGCCAAAACATGAGCCTCTCGTATCACACAACATAAGTTAGCCCAAGAACGGAAGTCCTAGACCGGGTAACACTTAACCCCACGGCGAAGTGAAATCCTTTCCACTGCCCATAATCTATCATACAAAATATTCCTCCAAACACACTCACCAACCATAATGATCCGTTCATCATTAAGAAAGTTTTCTCCTCCCTTACCAATACTAAAGCCTCGATACCCATTTCGGAATACACGTCGGGCCTTTGCATCCTCTATTCTCGACATCCCCACTAAAGTAGGTTTTTCCCCCTAAGCTGCTTTTACGCTCACTTCTCTCATTACGGCTAATAAGAGGCGCTTCAGGACCCAACAGAACTAGACAACATCACCCCACTTCCCAATGGCATCCGAGTCGCAACAGAGGCCTTGCCGGGCCACTTCTCCGGCCTAGGAGTCTACATCGATGCTGGCTCCCGATACGAGAACTCCCGCCTTCGCGGTGTCAGCCATTTAATCGACCGCCTAGCCTTCAAGAGCACGAGCACCCGCAGTTCCGACACGATGCTAGAGACACTCGAATCCTTCGGCGGGAACGTGCAATGCGCCTCGTCGCGCGAATCGCTAATGTACCAGGCGGCCGTCTTCAACAAGGACGTCCCGTCCATAATGGGTATCCTCGCAGAGACTATCCGGGACCCACTTATCACGGAGGAGGAGGTCGTACAGCAGTTAGACACTGCGGCTTACGAGATTCAGGAGATCTGGGCGAAGCCGGAGTTGATACTGCCCGAGTTGCTGCACATGACGGCGTACCAGGATAACACCCTGGGCAATCCGCTGTTGTGTCCGGAGGATAGACTTGACAAGATCCAGAGGGAGACAATATTGGAGTATAGGAATACATTTTATCGGCCCGAGAGAATCGTCGTCGCCTTAGCGGGGGTGGATCATTCCACGGCGGTGAAGTTGGCCGAGAGGTATTTCGGGGATATGAAGAGTGCGGAACCGTCGCCGTCCTCATTACATGCCGGTGCGTCGCCGTCGAGCAGTGGGAGTTACGCATCAACCCTTTCCCCTGGAATCCTCCCCAAAATCCCACTAGCAAAGAACCTCTCCACCAGTGCCTCCCGCTCAGCAGACGTCCACCCCTCATACCCAGGCATAAACCTCTCCATCCCATCGCACTACACCGGCGGCGTGATCACCCTCCCGCCATCCGACGTCCCCTCCCACTTGCCCAGCTTCACCCAGCTGCAAATCGCCTTCGAAGGCCTGCCCATTTCAGACCCAGACATTTACGCCCTAGCAACACTCCAAACCCTCCTCGGCGGCGGCGGTTCCTTCTCCGCCGGCGGGCCTGGGAAGGGGATGTACTCGCGCCTTTTCACCAACGTGTTAAACCAACACGGCTGGATAGAGTCCTGCGTCGCCTTCAACCACTCATACACTGACTCGGGGCTCTTCGGCATCTCCGCTTCATGCCACCCAGGCGCGGGGCCGCACTTGGTAGATGTGATACTGAAGGAATTCACCGCGGCGCTTGCGAACTCCAGCTACTCCGGCCTCAAAAATGCAGAAGTCGACCGTGCCAAGAAGCAATTGCAATCCTCACTATTGATGAACTTAGAATCACGAATGGTAGAATTGGAAGACTTGGGAAGGCAGGTACAGGTTCACGGCAAGAAGCTCAGCCCCCTCCAGATGTGTCATGAGATCGAGAAATTGGAAGTCAAGGACGTGAGGAGGGTCGCTGAGAGGGTTTTGCTCGGCCAAGTGGAGAATGCAGGGAAGGGCAGGGGCGGAGCTACGGTTGTTGTACAGGGTGGTGAGGCGGAGGTTGTGGCTATGGGGGATCTGCTGCAGGTTGTGAGGAGCTATGGACTTGGTAGAGGGTAACTTGACAGAAAGTATTTTCTTTTCTCGATCAAGGTGAGGTTCTTGTAACATACTTTGCACAAAAAGTTTAGGGAATGCCTGGGCTGGTTGGTTACGGGTGGGGGTTTGCTAGATTTGTTTTATTTTCCTCCATGACATTTAAAAAATATTACAAGTGCTCAAAGGCTTCATGATTTGGTACCAACGATAAATGGCTACTCATAAAATTGACTCGCTTCCCAGTGCACAATACCATAGATATACCATGCCTCCGTTGCAACTTGCCAATACACTCGCTAATGTTCGAATAATACCGTACCGTAAATCACGGCTGCAAGGTACAGTCTCGGAGAGCGGTATCTCTCACTGCAAAATTTGATCCCGAGCGGGGTGTCTTTCGCCATAGGAGTTCGTATCGCAGAAAACGACGAGCAATTAAGTTTCCCTATGCCAAGTGGATTTCAGATCGCCAACTTACCAACTTGCCGAAAGCGGAGGGGCGGCTAGACAACAGACTCGAAGACGAAGATTTTGTAGCATATGAGGAGGGGGGGACGCTACCGTGGAAGAACCAAGACGGACCCGCGATATCCTCATCCGTCGTGTTGAGAGTTAATTATGTATCATAATATATTTTTTCTATAAAAAAACCCCCCCAAGCCCCAAAATTCGGTTTTCCTTCCCCTCATCTGTAAAGAGCGCCATGTGCGAGCCCCACTCTTACATATCCATTGAGATATAATACAAAGTGTCCCCTCCCCCCTTTCATACGAGCCCGGTCAATAAATAGCGCCTGGTTATCCTACGGTAAGTTAGCATACCGTATCGTATCGCATCGTATCATGCGCTATATAAACCCACAGGTAGAACACCCCGCCTTACACTTACCGAGTGACTATCAATGATCCCACACCCAAACACCGTCTCCCAATCCACCTTAACTTCCCACCACACATCCGCAAGCCTGAAACATACCTACCCACAATCCCGGCCAACACAAAAACTACATTTAACCCCCCTCCTCCTCCCCCGTTAACCTCGAAACCCCACCTCAACCCAAACAAGAAAAACCTTCCTGACGACCCATCCATTTCCACCCCTCTTGATACCCCACCCCCCCCCCCCCCCCCGAGTGACACTCCATGACCACACCCCCACCCACCACCACCACCGTGAACTCGCCCGCATAATAATACCGAGCCCCCCCCCCCAATCAACATTTCCCCAGCGCAATCCAACTTATATACCGTGCCCCGCTAAGCCCCCGTACAAACCCCACATACGAAACTCAATTTAACCGCCGAGGACTCGTGTTGGCAGGCGCCAGCCATCGTGTGCCCCGGTATTTCCCTCCTAGAATTAGAATTATGATGGCGGTGGATCGGGGAGGTGTAGGGCAGGGTAGGATAGTATATAATAGTGTACTAGGTGTTGTGACGAGAGTATGATACTATTGTTTACTCGTATTCGCATGATAACCCCCTGCCTGCTATATGATAACTCCGTTAAAATATTGCTTGCGGGGCACTGGGTGAGGGATGGGTAGTAAGCGTGAGGATTCTATGCCATAAAATCGACGCATTATCATAACTTTGATAGAGTATTCCCCAGACAGCCCTATCTATCTTCTCTTGACAAACTTATTCATCCATCGCTCCCTCATTCCTCGCAAGTCAATCCCACTCCCACACAGACAGAAAGGCAAGCACAATAGTAAAACCATAATTTATAAATTATCGTACTATCAAAAACTACATGATAGCGTAAATCATAAGCCACGCCCAGCGAACCAACCAAACCAACCAACGCCGTTTCCCCTACTCCAAAAAGAGAAAGAAAAGAAAGGAAAAGAAAGCCAAAACTAAAATAGGTACAAGAAATAAAGACGCGCTAAGTACGTAAGATGGAAAATGTATAGTGAATGTAGTACGGCAGGTGGAATTGTGGCGCCGGTATTAATTCGTAGAACCCCCGCCCGCTAGTCTGTGAGGGGGTATCAACTCCCGGCCCAGGGAAATTTGTGGATGGTCGACATACCGGCACAAATCTTCAGCGGGCCCGCCACGAGTTGAGGTATGTTGGCAGGCATGATAGGAAAGCAGGGACTCAAGAGTCAACCTTGAAAGCCATGGTGAGCGCAGCTCGATGGCAAGAACCCATTCCACCATAGCGACAGCGCCGGTCCTCGACCGAACACGCTGTACCATACCAGGAAAAAAATCAGCCGGCCTGGAAAAAAAATCAACATCCCTTCTAAAGGCGAAAAAGCGCAGTGGCTATGTACAAACCTGCAGCGAGGAAGAAAAAAACCGCCATCGAGTGAGGCAGTGCACCCTTACGTCCCACCAATAACTCTAATCCTTGGCTTCGACTTGGGTTTCGTCGCAACCTGTGCTAAGCTAACCCTAGCACTATCCGCACTGATCAGGCTGGCACCGCTGCTCTGGCTCTGTACCGACAGTCGTTTCCGCCTGTCCCCTGGGCCATTGTGTCGAGAGTTCTTCGCGAGTTCTTGCTCAAAGTTTGTGACAGTAGCTTCTGCCTCGGCACAGCTGGGCTGTTCGGAGCATGGGGTGAAGGGTATCGTAGTAGTCGGACTAGCACAAATGACCGGCGATGCATCGTAGGTTCCCCAGTTAATAGTAGAAGGAGGAAGGGTTAGGGTTAGGGTTGGTGGAGCGGTGCGCGGTGGGGTATCAGATCCCTCCCCCTCCCGTGAAATTATACATGCGACCTCAGGCGGCGGCGAGGGGAAGAAGTACGAAGGCCTTCTAACAAATTGTAGAACGCGGGCCGCCCGGGATAGTTCGCCAACCTCAGATAATGCATCGTGAGTTTCCGTATCCGGTTGACGAGGGCTGTCGGGGGTATCAGGCTCGGGCTCCATAGGTTCCTTCTCCCCATTCCCCCCAAAGGCCGACGGAGAAGCCAAGGGTGACTTCGTTAGATCTCTCGCAGGGCCGACAGAAAATCCCAAGTTGCTTTCGATATCCCCAGCTTGATTGTAGCTCTTGTAACGCTCATGTCGTCCTCCAGTAGCATCCCCAACCCTCGGCCATTTTCCAAATAGCCAGTACCTCCAACAGAAATAGGCCCCAAGTATCACCAGTAAACTTAAAGCAGCAGTAAAAGTGCCAAAGATTATTTTAATATGCCTTGGTGAATGAGCAATGTCCCGTGCAGATAGTAAAGCCATTCGATCAGGGTTCAGTGGATCCGAGTAGTGGTCGTCTGGTGCAAGGGCAACCAAAGGATTTCAACAGTTCAAAATGGTGAAGGGGAGAAAACACCTTTTCACGATCAGTGTGCTGCTGTGTGAATGCTTTTCTCCTAAAAATTGACGTATCGGGCGACACGATAAAGACTGATTAGTGGTTGCAGCTGTGATTCCGGTTCCGTGGCAGCAATAGACCCAGAATCCTTGGGAGGGTGCGTGGCCGCCTTGCACTGGATGTTGAATCATATCCTCCATGTCTAAGGGAGGTTCAATCACTTTTATTAACCAAATAACAAAAGCATCGCAGGGTTTTGGCAGCTTGGTCTCAGGACGAAGTTGTCTTTCCGGGTTAGATCATCGTTCTCTTCTGGCTCAGCAGATACCAAAACGAGTATCACACATTTCCACTTGCGCACCCAAGAGCCTTGCTGGAGTCAGGGACCAGTAATAGCCCCTGGTGTCTCACAACCTCGCCGCACCCTGGGCAACTCTCAGCAGCAAAAAATAAAAAAATTACGCAATGAAGAGGGGGAGAGGCAAAAGAAAAAGATATGATACCCTATCGAACCTATCAAAACTCGTTATCGAACAGATCGCCAAATATCTTCCAATCGAATAACCCCACATCACGTGATGAGCCCAACTCTGAGGAAGAGGCGGTTTCACAAAACTTCCAATGGATTTACCCTCTTGCGGAACCCAACGCGACAAGCACGCCCCCACTCCCATATCATATTATTGACCTAGGACGCCACAGTCAGCAGACATCAACACCATCACAGCAAGAATAGAAGTGCAAAAACGGGTCAAATTGCCCCATAATTCAGGTTGGAAACAGGAAAGCGTACCTGGGAATAGAACAATCTCTGCACTTGTGTGGTCGCAACCTCGGATCTCCACCTTCACGCATGGCTGCGCATGCAACTGGTCACCTGGTGAATCCAAGAATCATTCGCCTGCCCAAAAGGAAAGAAAGAAAACAAGGTATCCCGAGTGACCCATAATGATCAAATGCTAGCTATTATATGTTTCTAGCACAAGCAATTCGGACATCACCAAGTCCTGACAGCAGGTGAACGGAGGAGTTTGAGAATGAAAGGAAGAAGCGAGGGTAAAACGCCAGTTTTCACCCGAATGAATACGCGGCATATTTATCAGTGAGTTGGCGGACTTTTCAGCTTTATATCGCTTCCCGGAATTTACTCCTGCAGCTGCCAGCTATGGTACCCTGTAGGAAATTTAAGGATTGGTGTTTGGGTCTGAAGATCCCGGGGGTCTCAAATCTCGGGCTAAACCATGGTGAAGGATGGAAAGAAGGGGAGGAGGAATGATTCGTGCTTCGGTTAAGGGGACAACGATGCTGGTACGGTGTAATACGTCAGTAGAAACTACTATGGCGAACAGGCGAACCTATAATAATTCACAAGATACTCTAGAGCCAGAGGACAAAGTTGGCGTGCGAAGAGATAACCCCGGGCGAGACCCGAAAGCATAATCATGACTTGTACGGTACAGTATGATACCCACCAAGACATAAGAATGGGCAGCTGACTAACTCTGCAGAAATGGTATCAAACCCCAACCCAAGCTCAAGCTCAAGTCTAGCAATCATTTAGTCGAGCAAAGGTTAAATGGAACACACCCAGCCAAAAAATCGCCAGCCCCATATCCTCACACGACCTCCGCGCTCTTCAAATTTCAAAAGGCTATGATTCAAAGTTCAATCGGAACTTGCGTCTGATAAATTCGGACGCCATAGATATACAAGAACGTTGACTTAATCCACAATCCCATTACCCCTCCTCAAGCCACCAATATCCAAAGCAAGACAAAAAAATCAATCCCACCAATGCCCAATTTCAAAAATCAAAGCATCAAACTCCACAAGAAACGTATAAGCTCTTACCCAAAACCCAGAAAAGCACAATCCACATTATCTCCGTTCTCCCGCATCCATCTCAACAAGTGGTCCCGGCGTTCCATTTCTCGGAGGGCCATATTGCGGTTGCTGTTGGTGTTGTTGAGGCGGCAAGAACTGCGTGTCCCCACTCATCTCCAAAGCAGGCGGCGGCGGCGGCGGCGGAGGAGTCGGCACTTGATACCCTGCGCCCTGCACAGCATAAACCGCATTCACTGGAGGCACCTGCTGTTGCGGTACAATTCCCGGTCCACCAGCCCCTGCTGGAGTTAGCTGATGCGGGAACTGGTACGCTTGTGGAGGCTTTGCATCGATCTGAGCGGCCTGGGCAGCATACGCCGGCTGTGGATACTGTTGGAGTGGTGGAGTTGGATTGCGCTTCTTCCGACAGAAGTACCAGACTATAGCCCCCACCATTGCCACACCTGCTACTGAGCCCACAACTATCCCAACTATCATGCCCGTGTTGGACTTCTTCTTTCCACTACCGGTAGTGTTGGTGGTGCCACTACCAGAGCCGGAATTGGAGCCCGACGACCCAGCCCCAGCAGTATAAACAGGTTGGTTATACCCACCGGTAGGGCTGCCCGCACCCGGTAAAGAATATGACTTCGTGAGAATATCCATATATGAAGAGAGAATACTGGAGTATATCCCACCAAAACCGGAATCCCCTCCAACCCCTCCATAAATCGCCGTCAATGATGATAGGAGTGACGAATAGTCAACCCCACCTCTGTAATTCGGTCAGTAGTCATTACTCAAAACTTGAAAAAAAGGAATATACGAGGAATTACGGATATCGACAACTATCTCCCCGGGCAGAATCCTTATAACACTCTTGGCCAAGATAACAGCAACTCCCACTAGCACAAGTAACATAATAAGCACCACAGGCCTGCCGTTTCATCAAATCCGAATCATCCCTAGGGACTATGGCAGGATTCGAACCCCCACGACGAAGTAATTCGCCCACGGGCGGCATCGTCGGAGCCGGAGTGATCTCCACTACCGGCCGGACTGGTGATGGGTTTGCAGCCGTTGGCTCGGCACTCTGTGGCACACCTCGGACCGAGTTGCACAGGAGTAAGGCAGAAAGGAGTAGTGGTGTAAACATGATTTCCCTCCGAGAAGCGTCCCGTAGGGCAGACTATCGTATCAGCGTACCCGCAAGATGTAGATTACTGGACTGGGCGGTCCCTTCTGGTATTTTACAAAAGAGAGAAAGGGGAAGAGAGAGAGAGAGAGGCAGAGTACCGATAAAGCGGAAAGGGTCAAAAGGGCATACGAGACATTCCCTCTTTCTTCCCTCTTTTTTCCCCCTTTTACTCCCTACAAGTTTTCATGGTTTTCAGCCTTCGCTCCCATTAAGCATAATTTATTGTATCACCCAACCTCTCCCCTCTAGGGGAATGGTTTGAGCAACCAAGTTTCGAGCGCCCATTCATTTTAATTCATCAACCTCCCTCATCCTACGCCACATCTACAAAGGACCAATCCACGCTCGCGTGAGAAGCCTTGTGTGTAACACTAAGTCTGAGATATGTTCCGAGGAGCGAGAAATTTAGCAAGAAAGTGATAAATCTTGCTCTAGGTACTCGTAACCTACCGGTATCCTCACCCGACTGTGCTTGTACGGAGCAGCCTTTGGGAAAGAGTGCTGATACTTATTCGAGTACCGGTACACGTGGACCGTACGGCATACAAGTACCAGTATGATGATGCTACCGGTAGTACATATATACAGCGTTAAAAGAATGTATAGCGATAAAAGGGAATCCACAATTCATGGCACCAGTACCGGTAGACTGTCAGCCCCTCTAGGACAGCCGAATTCTCCACATACTTGTACACCCATGTTACGGCTCCGTGCATGTCAAATCAAGCATTTTTCGTAAGTCCGCCACGAAAACGATTGAAATATACTGTACACCCCGAAAGACTCGATCATAAGTAGTAGCAAGCACAAAGAGCCCATCTAAAATCCAGAAAATAAAAAATGTTTAGAGTATAATACAAAATGTTGAAATTGATTATACAAGTGCTACAGCACCTTATGTAGTTTTCCTTCCGAAATAGGCTGTCATCTTGGCCATTCCCCTCGTGTCGGCCTTCTGTAGCTCCTTAGTAGCACGGCTAACACCCTTCTTCTTCTTCTTTTCCGCCTCTTCTGCTTCCTTCCTCTTACGTTTTCGATCGACAACCCCTTCCTCATCTTCATAGTTTCGTTTGAGTGTAAAGTCGTCCGAACGCATTGCCGTTGCTTCTCGACGACTTTTGGCCAATTCCGAGAGGTAATCGTCCAAAGGCGTGAAATCATGCGACTTCTGCAGACGATTAGAGAGCACCTCTGCAATATAGATAGATAGATAGTTATTTGATATGAACTCGCTTGCGACTCGTATGCGTAGGAGATCCGTAACCTCTTGCGAAGCCTCTGCGAGCCGGGGTCTCGCGGCCTGTGAACCTGGAGGGGTAGAGAGAGCATCCGCCTCCCCCGCAGCAGCCTCCCCGTCACCCCCTCCCCTCCCTGCGTCGTTATCCTCCTTTTTCTTGATACCTCTAACTTCCAATTCCTTTACACTCCCAGCATCCTTCTTCTGCTCGGCCTCATCTGCCATAATCTCAGCCATTGGCCTAGTCAAGGGCTTCTGAACAAACTCCTCCTCCATGGTGGTCGGCAATCCCCCTTTCGCCATCCGGATGCATTTCCCATCCAAAACCTTCATGAGCTTCTCCCGCGATGGTTTGTAGGCCTTCTCATCTCCAACGTCCACACTCTCACAAACAGCCACAAGTCTCTTCTCGGTAACCTGTGACCTGACGACCAACCCCCAATCCCCCTCTTCCTCTTTGGCAATCTCCTCAAATAGATCTTCCATTGGAAGAAACCTGTTAATCGCATCGGCTGCGTCGGCGGGGAATAACCGGGGCAAAAGCATGAATAGTGGATCCATAGGTGTGCAGATGTACATGCTGCCATCTTGTAGTATCTGACCATTCCCGAGCCATTTAGGTGGACTGGATGGCTCAGATGGGGGGGTAAGAAGCCATGAGCGAGGTGTTGAAGTGGGTGCAGTGAGCTTAGTGATTTCGTGCAGGCCCTGGGCTGGGTGGACCAAGTAACGGGTTGGCACGAGAGTGCGTGGGTGGGGGAGAGTTATTATTTTTAGGTCGGTAGAGGGGAGAGCCGAAGGGAGGAGAACAATATGCGGCGGTTTTATTGTAGACATCGCGGGATTTTTGAATTGGGTTCAAGCCCGAGTGTATTCTCGGGAAGGCCCAGCCAAAGATTAAAGGGAGGACGCGTGGTGAAAGCAGCTGTCGCGTCGCGGCTATCACAAGGCTCACCACAGGTCACTCGAAAGTTTAGTTAAACCAAGATCTTAGCGTGCACACTGCTCTTTATGATCGAGCCCAGCAGGAACCGTGACCACTGCCAACCCTCCAAGCTCCAGATCGAGAGCCCAGAGAGGTGTTAACTCCGATAGATTTATAGCTCACGTTAGGTTCTTCGCTCTTCATCTGAGTATACAAGAATGAGAGACCACAAGGTACTCGTCAATTCCAAGAGTACTCTGAAACCCTGTTGCCAAGACGCTCAGATTTAGGTGCACAGATTCGGATTAATAATCTAGAATTGGTGAGAAGGTAGACTAGAGAAGAGAAGATCACACTCCTCTGGGCAGGAAAACGGGGGAAACCACTGCCTTGGCGCTTGGTAGATATAATGCCCGGACCTCCGACTTGTTGGTGGGTTTGGCTCTCAGAAATCATTACACCTACCTGTAAGACCATCAAACCATGCAGTTATTCTCATGCAACCTAACCTAATAACCACCCTGTGATGGTTGTGTGGCGGCGGTACACCATCGACACTATGATCTCTCGTTACGAGCGGTGGGACATATCCATGGTTGAGAGCCTGATTTGGCCACAGTATGGGGTGCTATAATAGCTATATGCAGTGGTGGAGACTTGGCTAATGATGTTGAAACCACGACACCGGTAGCATTGCGGGCGATGAGATCTCAAAAGAGGGTGGTGTCAACAATTCGCGTCTTGTAGAGGCGTTGTGTCTTATCGGATATCCTAAGCGCTTGCATGAGATCTTTGGAAATTGCAGAAGCGAGTTCGGCTTTCTTCCTTGCGGCAAGCGTGCCCTTCCCCCTATTTCCAAGCACCAAGTGCAAGTTCCCGATTGACATCCTATGAAGGGGCTCCGTCCACGCCCTGCTCCCAAACCTAATCTGAGGCCAGGGCAAAGCCCTTTGTCCCTAGCGCCGGACTGTCATTTCTCTCACAAACTACCCACAACCGCCCGCCATTTCTCAATATTGGTAAGCGAACTACGCCAAGCCCTTGATTTGAAATACACCGAAATTCCTCCCGTCACTAAAATTCCCTCCTTGTCCATCGCCGTTATTATCACCAACTTCACACCTTTTCACTCATCCACACAGAATATTAGAAAGATGGCCCGCAGACCTGCTCGCTGCTACCGCTACTGCAAGAGTAAGTTTGATAGTTTTCTTGGGATTTGCTTCTTGGGGGCATTTCGGATGGGGGGAATACAGAAGGAGTGGAGAGTGGCATCTGAGTGGCGGTGTTGTAGCGGGATGAGAAGATTCGCTCCCTTTTGCTCCGTCTGCTATATGGCGGCTATCATAGGGCTCAGGGGGATTTTGGGGATAGGTTATGGATGCTAATGGGTTTTATCTTCTAGACAAGCCCTACCCCAAGTCACGCTTCAACCGTGGTGTTCCTGACCCCAAGATTCGTATCTTCGATTTGGGACGCAAGCGTGCTGGTGTTGACGAGTTCCCTCTTTGCGTTCACTTGGTTTCTAACGAGTACGAACAACTTTCTTCTGAGGTATGGGCTATTCCTCATCTGCCGATAGGAGTTAGGGGGGTGCGGTGGGGGTATTCGGTGAAAGCTGGTGGGAGCGAGAATCTAATTTTGGTCTACAAATTAGGCTCTCGAAGCTGCCCGTATTTGTGCCAACAAGTATCTTGTCAAGATTGCCGGAAAGGATGGTTTTCACATGAGAGTGCGGTATGTATCTCATATTTTGCTCGCATTGTGGGTTATGCTAACGCACAACTCAAGTGCTCACCCCTTCCACGTCATTCGTATCAACAAGATGTTGTCTTGTGCTGGGGCCGATAGACTGCAAACTGGTATGCGTGGTGCCTGGGGTAAGCCTAATGGTACTGTCGCCCGTGTCAACATTGGTCAGATCATTCTGTCCGTGAGGACACGTGATACGCACCGTGCAACTGCTATCGAGGCTCTAAGGAGATCTCAATATAAGTATTTCCTCCAACCTACCCAGGATTTATGTGTATGCACAGTGTTAATATACCTTTAGGTTCCCCGGCCGCCAAAAGATCATTGTCTCCAAGAACTGGGGATTTACTCCCCTTCGCCGCGACGAGTACCTCGAGAAGCGCCGGGCTGGTGAGGTCAAGGTTGACGGAGCATACGTTCAGTTCTTGAGACCTCACGGCCAGCTGGAGGACAACATGCGCAGGTTCCCTGAGGCGTTTGCTGCTTAAATTCATTGATAATCAGGTCGGGTGGTGGTGTGAGTCTTTTGTATGTGGCATAAAAGCGTTCATGGCAAATACACGGAACTCGAGATGAAATGATGAGTGGTGGATCGTAGAATTAGTTGATTGATTGTGCGGCACTATAGCGCCGCTGGGTAGAGTGGCCGTGTAATGTGCATATGGCACGGATAGCTCTATAAGGACATAGGGGAACACCTAAAAATGCATGTCCACACCAATGCTAATCCAAACATAAAAGTAGAAATCCTAAGGTTACTTATCTATCTCCGGCGAATTCCCCCCCTCTAGCTCGCCCATGAACCCCTCCAACCAAGTCCCCCCAACCTTCCCCCTGCGCTTCTTCCTGACTTCCTCCTTCCGCCTCTCCAAATCCTCCTTCCTCTTCCTCTTCTTTTCGGCCATTCTCTCCCTTTCCCTCTCTGTTCGTCTCCTCTCCTCATCCAGCTCCTGAAACTCCCTCTTCCTATCCCCTTCATCCTTGCTAAACCGATAAAACCCAACCCCCTTTGTGCGCACCTCCCCATCAGCATCATAGTGCACTTCCTCAGACCCCTCTTTCTCAGCGGGCATTGCCGCAGCGAGCATGTCCGCCGTAGGAACCGAGGAGAAATTCGCCGTCTGGAAAGCCCCGGTCTGTATTCTCGGTCCATAGGAGATTGATTCTGGAGGCGGTTGTGCGGCAAGGTGGTGGTGGGCTTGGGAAGGGGGGATTTGCTGGTCTTGCGCTCGTTGTTTGGTGCGGGCTTCACGACGGAGTATGCGGGCGAGGGCTTTTTTAGAGACTTTTCGGGTGCGGCCTAAGTCGTCTGTGTGCTCTACCATTTCCCCTCCTCCGCCCCCCTCCTCCTCCTCATCGTCGTCGGAAGAGGCGGAAGAATGAAACTCGGGCTCACCCTCTTCAACCCACTTTCTATCAAAATCCACCAATCCATCCTCTTCCTCCCCATCCCCTCCACCACCACCCTTCCGCAACCGCTCGTAAACCCCCGCCTTAGCAATCAATTTCTTGCGACTCCGGGCCAATTCCCGCTCGTCTACATCGCCGCCTATGTCCCGGCTCGTCGTCCTGCCGGCTTCGTCCCTCGCTGCACGTGCCGCGACCCCCCGGTTCGAGAGTGGCTTTTGCGATGGCTTCGTACGGGACTGGCGTGGGCGGGCTCGTGCTAGAGAGAGTTCGGTTGCTAGCGCGTGGATGGAAGATTGGGAGAGGGGGATTGGGTTCGGTTTTGATTTTGGGCGCGGGACGCCGTAGAGGGACATTTTTGTTTTTCTTCTTCTTCTTGCGTTGGTTTGGCGGTGTGGTGTGGGTTGGGGTTGGGAGGATGGTGGCGGCGGTGGTTGTGGGGATCAGTCCTCTATAATAGCGGCTTGGTACGTACCGTGCGGGTGGTGGAGTTAAGCTCTTAGCGTCGGAAGTGTGATGGTGGTGGTTGCGGTGGGAAGTGAATGGTGTGGCTAGAATGATGGTGCGAGTTGGTAGGTGTGGCAGAGTATTATCAGAGGGCCTTCTCGACCGCCGGTATTTAGAAAACCGTGTTTGCTCCAGCCACTGCGTCAAGAGTTGGGGAGACCTTTCCTTAGTTCCCCGTACCGGTCGTATAAATATAAACGGCCTACTATATTCGTCTACGCAATTCACTTCACGTGCAATTTCGACAAAGCAGGCCAGAGTTTGGCTGACTTTTTTTCTTTCTTTTTCGCAATACTTATTCCATTTCAGTTTCTATGCGAAGAAGTGTCTACCAGTCCCCTACCATGTCCAAATGCCTCCTTCAAAACGACGACATGTGGCGCATAACCTACAGTAAACCTCTGCTCATCAACCCTCGATCCTCATTCACCCACTTCCCGCATCCACCCATAATATATATATCACACCGAGCTCCACATAATCCTTCCGAAATCCTTCACCCAAAAAATAGCCTTGTAGCCTTCCTGCCCCAACCTTCAAGGTATCCCCTGGTGGTCCTACAATTTCCTTCCCCAAAAACCACTCCAAAATATCCCACTCTATCATACTCCCGCCATTAATCTGTACTACCGGTAGTCCCACTTTGTATCGCTCACAAAACCACTACTCTTGGGAACACAGCCATGCTTAGTATGCGAATAAGCCCAGTGCACTACCCGGAAGAGTAACTATATCTGTTACCGTGGAAAACAGTCCGTATTGTCCATCATGGCTTCAGCAAAAGCGGAGGCTCGGCGATAATACCTATCATGACTGGCTATGTTGGTGCTCAATTGGTAGGACAGTCAAGGCGGGACTTGCACTATGAGGAGTAAAACCTTTCTGTGAGCGGTCGCGGTGGGCGCTCGACGAGCTTACGGCTCATACTCCAAGCACAGGCACCACCAGGGAAGATGCTTTCGTCCGAGATAGGAATTAACTGTTTGCTAACTTTGTCGTGGGTACTGGTACGACGATACTTATGCCTTTGATCTTGAGTTAACCCGTGGTCATTGACCCCGCTAAAAAGAGGAAGAAAAAGGTGAGAAAAACCCCTCTCAAACTTCCCCCAGGTGATCTCCCTTCGTCTGCACCCTCATTTGGCGCAAATGCGGAGACTTGTACAAGGATATAACGACAGATAGGGAGGGCCACGAGTCTTGGGTATAACCCGACCAATGATTCTTTGAAGAGGATCTCTCATGATGCCAGGAGACTTTTGGCAGGATGTTTTGTCCCTCATTCTCCGCACTGGACGGGTTAGCCAAACTGTTAGTTCAAGCGCCAAAAACCTACGAAGGAATTGAACAACCCAAACAAACCTCTCCACACCGCACCAGCGCCGTAAGGACCTGGATGAACGGACCCTGTGCTAGGACGTTGGAGTTGCCTCTCCTACCGGTACTTGACAAAGTCAAAAGTCTCCGGAAATCTTGGCGCCAAGTGTCCAGGCAAAATGTGAGAGATGAAATTGTGAAGTCGCCTGATATTATGGTACAGTGTATGGCCGCCAACAGGGGAAACAAGTTTCATGCATGAATTATTTGTACTTTAGATAGTTCCTTATCTTTCATTTCTATCTTCTTTTAATTCTACACCTTATATCATCTTGTTCTTTTCTCTTCGCTCATCGCTTCGCCATTTATTTCCCTGCTATTCCTAATATCTTGGCGCCAAGATTTCCGGAGACTTTTGACTTTGTCAAGTACAGTAGTAGGGTCGGTGTTTTTCCTTTTCGTCTTAGAGAGCAGGTTTTTGATGTGCTTTTCGCCCAGTTTCCAGGAGGAAATCTTGGACTGCCCGGTCCATGGTTCGTTTATTCGAGTCCTTACGCTATCACTCACTGACAACACCATAAAGCTCAATCCAAACCAAACCAAACCCAGCCGCTGCCAATATGATACAAATCCTACATCACCACCCAGACAGACAATCGCGCTGTGCGGTGCGCGCGCCACACTGTCTCACTCCCTTCCCAGGAAATCAAAACGCCCATTCGTACATCCACACCATAGCCAAATGAAATAAATAACACAAAAAAGAGCAACAAAGAAAGAACCATAATTACAGTAGCCACCATCACCACCACACTATCCCCATGTTATAAGCACACACACGCCGCGATACGAGAATAATTAATGGCATCATGCTTCTTGCAGAAACCCCAGAACAAGTACAAGCATAAAAAAGGGGGGTAAATACGGTATCATAAATAAACAATGACAATCGGAATAATAAGTAATTAATCAGTAATGACGCTATATATAAAAAAGAAGAAAATAGAGAAATAACTAATTAAGTAAAGCTTTTAAGGGAGGAGAAAGAAGGAAAGAAAGGAGGATTCTATACAGAACTAATTAATCAATTACTCATCAATAACTTGGTCAGAGCCCACCGCCTGTGGCATCCCGGTAGTCGTGACACGCCATGAGTATGAAAGCGTTTTCAAGAAAATAGCCTTACAGGATCCAATGATCGTGAGGAAGAATGCGGAGGTGAGGTTCATGGCTGCGACGCTTCCGTGCTGGATCATCCACGCGCTGCCATTAAATATGAATTTCGCCGGCCTGAGGATTGCGTGGGAGAAGAGTGCTCCAAATTCTGGGGGTGGTTTGCGTTCGATAGCAACGGACGAATATGATGGGGGCATGGAATGAAGGCTAGTAAAGATTGAGCATCAGTCTATGTCCGTTGGGTATGTTTGTTGTGCTGTAACAATGAATAACCGGGGTAGGGACTAGAACTTACAACACTGCTAATTCGAGGAGATACCAGACAATCACAACCAAAAAAGCTATAAAACCCCATTTCACCAGCCATTTGCTCCAAGGAAGTGGAGTGCCAAGAAGGGCCACCTTCTGCCTCATCCTGCGCTCTAGTATCAGACGTTGTTTTTGTTGCTCCTTGCGAAGTCTTCTCATATATTCCTTTCTCTGAGTAGCGTCATCCCAGCATTCACTGATATCCCCGCTCGATCCGGTCCCGTCCAAGTGGCTCTCCAGTACCTCGAGACCCCTATTAGCTGACCGTACCTCCAACTGGAGCGTTCGGAGACGATTCATCAACTTCTCCTGTACTGCACGTTCTTGCTCCCACACATGGTCACCAGCCTCGGCTTCAACTCGTGGCCTGACTTTTAGCTTTTGCGCTGCCGGTGGTTTATGTGTCGGTAGACCGGCGAGCAAGAGTGCTGTGTCATCCTCCTCCTCGTCATCCACCGGGGAAAAAAGCGCAGAAAAATCTCGGTCGTTGTCCAGAAGGTATTGGAGAGAATCAACGTCAGAGTCTTCTTCCTCCAAAGGGGACTTTCTCGCCGGCTTGAATTCTTGTAAACCTTGGGGAACCGTAGCGTTTTTCCTTCGAGTATCCCTACGCTTGGATGGGGACGGAGTAGGTGTGTATCTAGACGTCTGCATGTTACCTGCTCTCGAGGCTGGCGCAAGGTCTTCGTAATCATCTTCTGAGGGGCGCTTCAAGAAGCTCTGAGGGGATGATTCTTGCGCATATGCCTCAAAGTTTAGATCCTTATAATTGTTTGCGTTTAATGTCGACTCATTAGTACTCGATACTCTAGAATTTCGCTTCTTATCACGTGCTCGTTTTCGGGATGAAAAATCGGCCCCAGTATCCGAGTCGGAAGTCCTCCAATCGCTTGTGCTCGAGCTCCGACTGGTGCGCGATTCCATTCGCGCCGCCCCAAGGGTTTCCACTGGGATGGGCTGCTTGGGATTCGCGTCGGTCGCTAAAGCCTCACTCGGGGCAACCTCTAGTGAGCCCTCCACTTCCATAGCTGAAGTCGTAGAGACCGGCCGAGAGGTAGGTTTGCCTCTAGCAGTAGTTCCTCTAACTGATGCGGCACTCGAGGATCTATTCCGCTCATCCCTGGCTTTCCCAACACCTCGCTCGCTAGAGAATGTACGACTGATAGAGGATGTGGTGGCATTTCTCTTGTGTGATGGTTTTTGTGATTGTTGTTTAGCAGCAATTGGTGAGACATCAGGTTTAGAAATGTGTCCCTTGTCCCTTCGAGAAAACTGCTGATCGGGGCTTGGACTGGAAAGGGCCGAGGCAGCTTGTCGTGGGGCTTTAGAATCTTTGGGCGAAGAATTGGCCCGCGGAGAACTGCGCAAAGCGGATATAGGGCCCGCTGCTGTACCGACTGATGATCCATGCCTAGAAGCGTTTGATGGTGAACCTAAATGCTGTTTCCCATGATTGTCGCTTTGCTCCTGGGCAGACCTCGCCTTCTCCTCCGCCCGAATTGTTGTATTGCGGAAAGGCAACACCTGGCTGCTAGTCGCAGATGCCAATATAGGCCTGTTGCCTAGTACCGAGTCCCCATTTCCTTCAGTAGATCTCACCTTTTCCCTAGATCCTTCTACAGTGGGCTGTGAGAATTTGCCATCCTTATTATCTCCATAATTGCTAAAGCCCATGTCCATAGATCCCGAAGCACTGTATTTGTGCCTCAATAGTGACCGCTCTGGCCTGCTTCCAAGGGTCCCGCTCATAGTCCCCTGTACAATGGCTTCTGCGCCATCATCAGTCTTTCGGATTGGATCTGAGTAGGTACTGGCAAGACTCCTGGATCTATCTCTCGAAGTGCGCACACTGCCTCCATACTCTTCAGGGGTCGAGGACGTCATTATTGTATCCTCCCGGAAGCTTTGTGATGTGAATTTCTGGGGTGTGGAATTGATTGTTTGGTAGGGAGCAGCGTGTGTCTTTGGTACCGGATCGTCCAAATCGCTGCGTTGCACCGCTTCTTGGTCGCGTAGGGCTTGTTCTGTAAGACGCCCTGTGTAGGCACCGCCCAAATCTTTACTTTGCGAAGATGATCGAGGATATGTTGATTGGCGGCACGGGGGTGGAACGAAAGGGCGGCGGCTGTTTTCCGGGGAGCAAAGGCGGCGGACGCGTGGTTGGCCACCCGAGTCAGCGGAAGCAACACTTGCGGAATCAATAGATAAAGTGTCGAAACCGCCCGGTTGTGTGTTTGAAGAATCTGGTAAACTGCTCGGTTTTTTCGGTGGATGATATGACGGCGGGGGTGATGGGGAGAGAGCTGACAGGCTCGGGGAGTCGGAGCCGGGTGTTTTGTGTATGTGGTGCAGGAGATCTCTCGAGTCCGAAGCGGCCCTTGAATGACCATTTGCCCTATTCCCTGAAATAGAAGCACCAGAAATATTGCGTGCAGAAAGTGCAGTGGCGGCACCTGAACTTGTGCGCCTACCTGGTTTGCTGCCGGGGCTCGTGGTATGGAGCATCTATTTTGCGTGTGTGTGTGTGGGTGATACCGGTACTGCTAGTGTTGCTGTTGCTATTGCTGCTGCTGTGTGGCTGTAGGCTCTGTGTGTGTGATTACTGCGATCCCATACAGTATGGTACAGTTGGGGTACTGGTGCCTGGTTCTGTACGAGAGCCAATGTGGGCACCGTAGGGGATAATATGAAAGAGAAAGGTAGATGCCGGCACAAGTGAGGACTCGGTACGTTGTACTCGAGTATACACCACCCGAGCGCTTATAACTGCATGCCCTGGGTATATGTAAGCACGGGTACTTGAGCAGGGCATATCGCATAGTGTACCGGGAGGCTGCTCGTGACGGTGCTCTTCACCGTCGGGGCCGACGAATGAGAGTGGTTGCTACGGACAGCTCGCTAGACTATTATTGGTTAGTCGAATTGGAGGGAACCATCGCTCGGTGAAGAGTCTAAAGACCTTCCAATTCGAGGAAAACAATGGAATTGATGAACTTTGTTTTCTTTCTTCCCCCTTTCCTAATGAGACATCAAGGAACACCGGTAGCGTATGGCCGCCCACCCGGTGGCAGGAACAATTGAATAATGAGGCTTTAGAGGATTGCCGATAATCCAGCAGCTCATATTTGCCCTCAGCGCGAAAAGCACTGCCAAGCAGGTAGGGCAATTTTATGCTACGGGAAACACAACAGGGTTACTGTTCTGTACTGTACGTACAGTGCTGTGCGAGCGCAGCATGGTACTGGCTAATGCTTGTACTGTACAGAACTCGTACATCCAGCGGCTACTATACCGGTACTCAGCGAGCCAATCGCCACCGTTCACAATATCTTACCCGACCAGCAACCGTATTCCTAGTTTTGCCCTTGATCCATCGAGTCCCCCTGAGTATGCTGTGATATGTAGTGTGTGTAGGGTATGGCACAACATGTCCTCGAGATTGGCAGAGTCGAAGGTCGAGTGATACCACCATGACACCCCTGGAAGTTGGAGAGGAATGTATCGCACCGTGCCGGCGTTGCAACACTGGAACTATGAAGAAATGAAATGTATGGCATGCAATCCATGACTTGTATGTCAGAAGTTTGCCCTCCCATTCTTCCCAGTACGTATCACACGGTAATGTCTCTTTTTGCCTCTCTCTTCCTTCCCTCCCTGCTGATCAACGCATTCAGCCTTCCTCTTGGCACTTTTGCGCGCCTCGCTTCGGGAAGTCTGAGACACCATGCTTACTAACCTGTATATTTTCTTCCAATCAGGGTTTTCTCAAGCACAGACCATTGGCGGAAAAGTAAATATCTTTGCTTCCTTTAGGAATTTAACGGATCTGTGTATTATCGATTCCGATACATTTCGAGTCCATACCTTTGGTGACCCTTCCTACGTTATTTTGTATAGATTGAAAGTCAGTCTAGCTGCCCCATACATTTTTTCGAACTGCCTGCTTCCTCAACCATGGCGGCCATTTCTGCTTCTCCTCCGTTTCTCCTTTACCTGCGCTGGGGTTAGGGGAGTATGAGGAATTCACGGTGGTGATTGGTTGTGGTAGCCCCTCCACTTTAACCCTTCAGGCATTTTGGTGGTGGGTGCGTCCTGGTAGTTTTGGTGTGGTAGCCCGAAGTGATGTGGGTTGCTTGCCAGCCGCTCACAGCATAAGGTCTCCCACTCCCACTGTTTTCTCCCATACTGCTCGCTCTCACACAACTCCTTTCCCCCCCATACAAACTCGCCTCGCAGTAAGTCTCCTCCCATACTATCGCTCTGCCCTCTACCAAAAAATTTCCTACAGCAAAAAAAAAACCTACTCCCTTTTCGCTGCTGCTTCCTGCGATAAGATAAAAATCTCTAGTGACCCGGGCAACCTAACTGACCATCAATTTCGAAAAAAACACAGAACTCTTTCATCTTTGTTAATTCTTTAAAGTCTTCTTGTTGCAATCGCTTCTAAAGGTTTGTCTTTCCCCTCCTCTCTGTCGTGATCCATTTTCGTTTTTCATTTCGCTCTTCTCCCATACCTTCCCTTCCTTCCCTTGAACTCTACCTCCACACACGCAAACTTCATTACCGCGTAACGGTATCAACGCTTTTGTACCGCGCGGTATAATACTTCCTTCATTTTTCACTTTATAAAAAGCTACCCGAACCCTTCTTCTCATTTTTCTTCAACATTTCTTTCTCTCTCGAGACTTGGGAGGAGAAGGAAAAAAAAAAAGAAATAAAGGAGCAAAGAAAAGAGCCCTATCCCAATCCCATCTTCGTTTCTCTTCTCAACCACAACTCGCTAAGCTCACGCGTTTGCTCGCTACTCCAGTACTCGTTGCCATATCTTTAGTACCATCTTCATAATGCCTAAAACTGAGCGTATTCGAAAGCCCGCCAAAGCTGCCAAGAAGAAGAAGGGTATGTATTCTTTATTTCTTTCCCTTCTGCTGTGTAACTCCTTTCATCCTTTCATAATAGCTCCGACTTTTTTATTGGCAAACAATTCGTACATGTATCTACCTTTTCTGTTGTAGCCTTTAGCACTAACTTTTCTGTCATTCTAGATCCCAATGCCCCTAAACGTGGTCTCTCTGCCTATATGTTCTTCGCGAACGAACAGCGTGAAAATGTCAGAAATGACAATCCTGGAATTGCATTTGGTAAGTTTTCTCGTCTTCACATTACATTCTAATATTCTAACTTGTCTTGTAGGGCAGGTTGGCAAAGTCTTAGGTGAACGCTGGAAGGCTTTGTCCGATAAGCAGCGCCAACCGTACGAAGCCAAAGCGGCCGCAGACAAGAAGCGATATGAAGACGAGAAGGCCGCGTATAACGTAAGTGATCCTCTTGAGCTCTAACCAGTGAGCATTCCCTGCATCCATCCCTGACAGTATCTGACTAACTCGTTCACCTTACAGGCACAGGGAGGTCCTGAGGAAGAGGAGGACGACGAATAGTCACTTTATCCTTGGTCTTAGCTCTCTTGACATCTGTTCACCCGTTTTTCAGCTCATGGAATAACCATGCTTCTTCTCTTTACCTACACAATACCAAAAGCAAAAAAACAATGTCAACCATTCTCAATCCCCCTTTTCTTGAGAGATGATATACCAATATCAAAATTTGTTGTGGTCGTAGAAGTGGGGTTTTTTCTATCTGCGTGCGCATGCTGGCTACGGTGTGTTTGGTTGGTTCCTTTTATGTCTCTTAATGAGTGTATGTGGCGATTGAGACGAAAGGGCCTATTTGTTGAGTTGGGCAACTCGATGAATTGTTCTGTATTTTAGTCCCCAGTCTTCTTATCACACCTTATTTCTCCCTGGCTTTGATTTTTATTTTCGCTTATTTACAAGTATGTTTTTTTTTCTCTCTAAATGGACTTTCGTGGGGCTTTGGGAGGGGCAGGGATTAGTTGGTTTGACATTACACACTGGATGGTAGTTGAGGAATATGGTGGAACAATGGGAAATGATCATAGCGGAATGAAAAGGCATGGACTGAATTAATGGGGTTCGGTGATGATTGTTATTGTGACGCGTGGGGCTCGGGCGTAACGCGTCCCTTGCCGGTCGCGGCATGTGACATTCGCGTGATCTGAGGCAGACACGGGCTTGAATCAAGTTGATTGGCGGGTTGCGTCAATCTAAACTAAATAGGGTCGACGCATCGTGGGGAGGGGTGGTGAAGGATTGATGATTGATCCACAATGCATTTCATGGTAAAGAGCTGTTTTCCTTTGCTTTTGGGCTAAACTAAGATGTATCCATAACGGTGTTGTGTGAAGGGACGTTGAAGTTACAGGTGTGTTTGATTCCCCCCGCTTCCGGGGAGGGAAGAGAGAAGGAATGAACGGATAGATGGAAGGGAGGGAAGGGAAAGCGGAGAGTAAGGGGGAGGAGAGAAGAGAATATGGAAGGGGCGATCAGTAAGTGGCTGGCCTTTTCCTCCCCTTTTTTCCTCGTTTCCTCAACGCTTTACAAGCATCGACAAACGCAAAGTTGTGGGGAATGGACGCTTTCGCAGACTCCTAAGATACTGTGTCACTCGCTATTTTATGATACTCGAGCACTATACTTGTACATGCAAGGGAAGGTGGCGACAAACTATTGCAACTGTGGTGTGAGGAGTATCGGAGTTCGTGGCGGTGGTAGTAGTGGTGATGGTGGTGGTGATGATGATGTCCGCGGTTTTGGGTGTTTCGGTTCGATACGTGCCTCCCTGATCTTGTACGATAGGTTTTTATTATTGTTGTATTGTCGTTATTTTGCTTTCACTGTTCTGATTGCTTGGTAAGTTAAGCGCCTCGAGGCTAATTTTCTTGGATAGTGACATTCGTTTTTATCAGAGCCTGATGCTGTTTGACACGTTTCTCTCCATGAGCGCTTTTTCATAAAAATCCTGGACATGCGTACTGTACGGTGCTGGTATACTGTTTTAATGAGCTTTGCGTAAGTTAAGTCCTGTTGCGAACTATCGCCCAGGGATCTGGCTCTACAGTAGCGAATCTTTCGATTGCGGTTGAATATCTGTCAATTGGGTTATACCGCCGCTTTGTAATCTGGCTTTTCATGGCGAGGCGAAAGTTATATTGGACCTTGAACCGTTCATCGCCAACACGTATCTGGCAGACAAATCCCTCTCTCTCGTTCTCCAATATTAGGGGCACCACGTTGCGTTTAACTTTGTCGGTCCTATTGGTACGTGGTAACTGTGGAGTCCGCATCCTTAGCAACGGAGCACTGGCTACAGCACCGCCCCCCCCCCATGAATGGTCTTTTCTAACCTAAAAACTTCCCTAGAGGAAGAGAGGCGAATGAATGGTACTTGTATCTAGATGTTTATCTCCTCGACCCCTCTTCTGCTTCGAATCGAATCGATTTCTCACTATAGAAGCTCTACGAGGGATCAGGAGACATGATTCCGGAGTGAGATTGCGAGCTTTTTTGTTTGCTTGCTCGCTATTCCTTCCGAGCCTTTCGTTCCCTTTCGTTCCCTTTCGTTCCCTTTCGTTCCCTATCCGTTTTATATTGGGAGGAAAGAAGGAGAAAAAAACAAAAAAACAAAAAACAATAACGGGGGAGGCATTATGAAAATAGAGAACCTCTCACTATGTGCATTTATACATTGTGGCATGCTCTGGCCTGTGCTTGGGTCCTTGAGCAAGTGATTCTGCCGCCATCCTCAGCTGGGGGAGTCAATCATCAATGACATAATGAGGCCAGCCACCTCCTTTGTGACCCGGGAGAATTATTCGGCATGTTCTAAAACTTCTTCTAAGGCATACATCACGAGAAACTGATATCGGGGTTTGGGGAGGAGACCCGCTTGCCTACTGATGAGATTTACTCGATTTATTGGGGCGGGCACGCGGAGATAGATGAAACGGCCGGTCGATCCATTGGAAAGAATCCAATCATGGGGAGCCTTACTGCTGATGTGGTGGAAATCAAGAAATGGCATCAGAATCCGGCATTCCAGTACGATACCCTAATTGCTGCAGAGGAACCGTGGCCCTATGAAAAAGTACCCCGCCGGCAACCCCTCCTGCAAAAGGATACAAGTACGGTGCTCGTACCAAACATCGGTCTGAACTGCAGTTGCGCTTTACCTGCAAAAGCAAAGCTGGTCTGGTTGACAATGTATTGTTCTTCTGGCCACATTTTGGGGGAAGTTCTCGTGAGGAGCGAGGTGCCCGAGTAAGTTAACTCGGGAGCGGATTTTCATACATCGCTCCATATGATTGGGAATTGGCTGTGGCGTCACCATATTTTCCCCGAGAGCTCCCCCGCATATTCGCACACCACCAAGCTGCATCCGTGAATGATGAGAACCAATGCTCTCTCCACTCGTTTTTTCCATCTTGCCCTCTTTTTTTTTTTTCTTCCTCCCTTTTTTGCCGCTTCTTTCCGGAATGACTTCCATATCTTTTTTCGCCCTCCTCGCACAGAGCACAGGCATTGGGCCTTGCTGCTGCGAAATGGTCTGGTCCTCTTGGTGGTCAGACAGGGTTGGTCAATTGGATTGCTGGTATCTCGTGCGTTTACCTACATGACCAACCAGTCAAAATTGATCATCTTTTTTGGCAGTGTTCTTACAACCACTCAGATCTTGAGACTTCTCGCAGAGAACACGCTAGGGTGGGGTGCACTTTTTTGCTTGAGTACAGTACATCCACCACACATAGCTTACCTCCTCACCATACATACCACATACCGCACTCTGGTCAGACACGTCAGAGCCCACCACACCCTTTGAGGAGCCGCATGTGCGTCCCCTCTTTCGCTCGCTGAGCATTTATTCAATTACATTATCTTCCTGGCCCCCCTCCCCCAGTCCGGCCCACCGAAGAGAAAGTTGTTTCTGGCATTGAATTCTCCACTCCGTTCATTCTTACCGTCTATGTTTCCTGGCGACTAAAAAGAACGCCCCTTCTCACCTGCCATTCCGCCATCAAAAGTCTCTTCTTGAAGAAGCCAAGACACAAGGAAGCAAATCTTGTCCCATGGCAGAGCGTTTGGCTGTTTTCGGGGTTTTGGCCCTCTCGTCGCTTGCGGGTGGCACCGCCGACTCTCTCTGTGAATATGCCGATTTGTTGCCCGACTCATCCCGCGATATTCGCAGTGTAGTTAAATGTCTTTATGATATAAGGGGCATCTTAAGGGACCTTGATTTGGCCTTTCAGGATCACCGCTTTAACCGCCTCACTCGAGAGTTGCTGGACGACATCGTGTTGGGAATTGGTAGTTGCTCGAGGTCTCTTCGTGAGCTGGATAACATTGTTGCACGATATACTTCTGGGCGGCGGGTTCCCTCTCCTCGAAGAACATGGCAAGAGATCCAATCTTCTTTTCTTAAAGCCGAGGGCTTTCCTCTAGGCAGTCGCTTAGATGTACACCGGACTTTTTTGCTGCAATTGAAAGGGATTTTGCAATAGTAACCTACCCCGCAACCTCTGTAGTGTCTCACTCTAGGGCTTAGCTGACCTAATCCTAGCAAATCGGGAAACCGAACCGAAATGTCACGACTTCGGGAAGAGATGAAATATTTTGCAGCCAACCAGGAGAGGATAGCGAAGAGAATGAGAGATTTGGAGGAAAGTCAGAGAAGGGCTGCGGAGGAAAAGGCCTATATGGCTCGCTATCCACCAACGCCTCCCTATGGCTCGCCGTCGCGGCGTTCCTCACGCTCTTTCAGCCCTGTGTCTCCGCCTCATTCGGCCGGTGTTGATCCTGTGCGCTACATGACTCCAGCACATGACTCCCGGCCCGTAACGCCAATGGCCCCGAATACCCCAGCAACACCGATATCGCCACCACCTCGAGACCGTAGGTTTGCTCCCCCCCCGGCACCAACCCCGCTTCCTCCATCACCGCCAGGCCCGAGACTGCGTGGAGGAAATGTGAATGTTAGGCCTGATTGGTGGGCTGGTGTTTTTGATGGGACGGCCGGGTCTACCGGGTTTGCGAATACTGCCAAGTATTGATTCAAGATTCGTTTCCTAGTGAATATTGGCTGATTGTGGTATCAGAACTGCCGAAGGATCACAATGCTTTGGGATGCCGATGGACACACTTAATATGGCTAGAGAAGAGATTGAAATTATCAAAGTGTGAGAAATTTGAGACATTCACTGCTGGCTATCTTCCATGCTGATAGGGCTTTTATATATAGGGAATTTGATAATGACCTTACCCTTCGCCTCTACCGTGATGAAACGACTGAGGCTGCGAAAGTTGTCTGCACAGTTGGTCAGCCATACTCGGGTGGATGGGTTAACGACCGCCGGGGGCACGCTAAATTCCAAACCTTCATCGATGCATCTCTTTTGACTGTATCACGAGCTGGGTCTAGTCTTCATCTTAAGCGCCGCGGGATCCTGTGGGCTTGTTTATATTTCGCCGATATCGAAAGTATGTAACGGAATATTTTCCTCTGCTCTTTTCCTCGGGCTATGTTGATATGTTTGGGAGTAGATATGGTGTTGTTTTACCATACCTTTTTGGCGTTAAGATTCAACGGCCCAAAGGCGCCTACACCAAAAAAATCGGAGTATTGGCTCGACGGAGAAGAGCTGCTTTTCAGCGGGTTAGTTACCATTGCTTAACAGATTTTATGTTTAGTTACTGAATGTGGACAGTGAAATCGACGATGAGGGGTATCCTCACATTTTGAGAGTACTGCAGGACCGGGACTCGGGAGTAGTAAGGTTGGCCTCCGCCAATGTCAAGGGCGAGCAAACCGATGTGACCATTTGGACCGCTTTCAGTGAGCTCTATTCTATAGCTGGATCATAGCAGGAGTATTGGTGCTTACAACTTTGTAGTTACGGATTACATTGGCATTCCTGATTGGCTCCGTTACTCAAGGAGCAATTCAGTTATCCTTAAGGACCTGCGGCAGTTTTCGTTTTCGGTCTACTTTGACACCAACACGTGGAAGAATTACGAGCTACGGTTCAGGAATCCAGGAGGTTTGCTCTCTCGCCCCATGAATTGACTATGGTTTAAATTTGTGACTGACAAATGAATTTTAGACGCACGCGCATTTGAGAGGGTCATCAAGGAGATTAGATTGCCTACCTACTCTCGATAATCTTAGCAACCATTTCCTTACCAAAAGTTTAGTAGATATTTGGGTTCTCGCAGGCGCTCATTCGCTTTTTACCTCTCATTTGTTTCACGATTTACGAAGTTACGAGTTCTATGAATTAACGATGGTGTTGAAAGGGTTATCTTTTTTTTCTTGTCTTGCTTGGCTTTTGAGTAAGTTTGTTAGTAGTTGATTCTCCTCGTTTATTTCTCTTCTCTTCTGTTCATTTTTTTTGTGTACTTTGAAGCGGGCGCTTTTAGTTTTTTTTATTGCCATTCTTACTATTACTGTTATTATTGCTTTTATGTATGAGAGAAGGTGGCGAGGGGAGGTGAAGTGGTACGATGTTTGAGTCGGGGGGGGGGGGCGGGTATTACTTTTGTAAATGGCACGATAGTGCAGTCTACGATATCCTACTTTTCATTTGTATATTTTGAAGGGGGTTATGTTTTTAATTATCAAAAATAAGACACTCCTGTGCTATTATCCAGTACAAGTACTCTGGTTAGTTGTATCGAGGCTTCTTTTTGGATTTCAGGCGGTCTTTTTTTTTCTTTTCTCCTTAAAGCATTCACTCTTGGGTCACCGAACGGATGGGGACAGGAAGCTCAGGCTCACAAAGAGCTGCAACTCTCTGTTAGAAATCAGCGACAAGTTCGGGCTACCGTATACGAGCACTCCTGACCCCTCCCTCCCCCATGACTCAAAAACCCTTTCCCCCCGAAAAATAAATTTAGTAGGAGAGGAAATCGACGCTGTGTATCCAATCCGCAGTGCGGGGTTTGCGGGGTTTGCGGGGTCATGGGCAATCGTTACTAACGCACTAGCCTTGTCTTATTTAACAACTTGCGGTATCATAGAAGAAAGAATTGACTCCCACCTGCGCACTCTCACTCTCACTCACTCTCACTCTCACACTCCCTCGCACGGCTCCTGGTAATCAGTTCTTGCAGTTGGCCAATTGGTGATTGATGGTGGATCCCTGCTTATGATACCTGAAATTATTATTTTTGCTTTGCACTTTGTATGAGTAGAGTGTACCGTACGTACTGTACTCGTACATACATACCGTGCCGTCTCATATAATACAAAGTTGCCCATCAGATCAGAAAGAAAGGAAAAAAGTTTTGTTATTATTATTATTAGGGGCAGTTTTAAATTTAGGTTTTAATCCGCAAAAAAAAGAAACAAAAACAAACCAAAATTCCCCGAACGGAAAGGTGAATAAATAAATAAGAATCTCACTGGGTGTAATGATATTGTATTATTTCTTGTGGCTGCACAGCACAAATGGGCACGCTACTTGATACTTGGTACTGGGTAGGTAAGGGAGGAATGGTAACTTTTTCCAGCCACTTTTTTTCTTTTTTCTTTTTCTTTCTTTCTTTCTTTCTTTCTTCTTTATCGTGATGGGTGGTTTATTTGTGGCGCAAGCAGGAAACGTTTGGTTGGCCTGTGGGGTATGATACCGGTATACAGTACGATCGTCCGGTCTGCTTTTGCTTGGGGTGGGTGGTGAACCAGTGTAACTTTATATAAAGTCATGGGTGCTGGTCTGTCGGTTGGTTGGTTTGGTTGGCTGGTCGGCAGGCGGGCAGGCGTCATATTAGTTGCGAATTGTTATGCACTCGAAGAACCAGTTACGGTATGAAAAAATGGTCCTCGTCTTTTTCTTTTTCTTTCTTTCTTTTTTCTTTTTTTCCTTTTTATTGAAAATGACCGCTACCCTACGGTATTGCATGCATACCATCACCGAAATCTTTTTTTTGCTTGGATCTGGGTATACAGGAATATGCAATAGCAATTCCTTTTTTAAAAAAGCGCTCCTCCGGCAGTAAGAGGGCAAGTTAGTATTATTATGCCCGTGCACGGCAGGCGATGGTGTGGTGGTGGTGGTGGGTATAAGCATGAATGAGGCGTTGGGTAAAATGGGTGAAGGAGGGAGTGAGGAGGGAAAGAAAGAAAGAAAGAAAGAAAGGGAGGAAGGTAAGGGAAGGGAGGGAGGAAAGAAGGCTGAGGACGATGGTGATGATGATGATGCCGATGACGATGGTGGTGGATGGATGGATGGGTGAGTGGATTGGTGGGTGGGTGGGTCGGTAGGTTGGGGGGAGTATCATAGTCGAGTAAGGAGGAAGTGAAGATGTGATATGTTTATGATACTGCAGAGAGAATTGAGCAAAGTCGTTGGAGGGTAAAATTACATGTGTTGCGGGTGCTATTTTTTGATGCTCGATGATATAATGCGGTTTTTGCTTGGCTCACCGGGTGGTGGGGTGATGTAGCAGTACGAGTAGTATGATAGTAGGGGGAGGCGGAGTTTATGTGGGCGACCGTCGCAGGTCGGTAGGGTGGATGATCGGGGATAGGGTAGAGACGATTGCGCCAAGGAGCCTATCTTGACGTTATGTATGATATGATAGAATTGCACTTGGGATGGCTTGGGAGGAACGGACCAAGACAGGAAATACTGGTAAAGGGTATTAGCGGGAAAATACCGTAACGGCTCTTGCGGTACCGTGATGCCGGTTTCTCGTTAAATTGGGTTATTATTATTATTATTATTATATCTCCGGGTAGGGATTGTATCTCCGAAGGGGGCATAGTCTAGGCTGGCTGGCTCTGGCGCATGGCATGAGTGATTGTCGGTGAGGGGAAAACGTCGTTCGTGTGGGAAACTGTTGGGATCTTTGGGGATGAATAGAAAGAAGGAAAGAGGGAGGGAGGGAGGGAGGGAAAGGACTAGGTTATCGGGCATCACTCCTCAGCAGCTATGTATAAGGTCAATTGACTTGCAATTCTTCTCGTTTTGTCCAATACTGGTGTAGATATCGAGTGCATATCTGTCTGTCTTGTGCTGATCCTATATTCGTCCCGGAAAAGCCTTTAGTACCAAGATCAATAATATAACAACAGCTAGTGGGAGGAAGTAGGTTTCATTTCCCGAGGAAACATGTTATACTCTAATATTTAGACACTTACAGCTAACAGCTGAGTACCATACTATTATCATGGGATAGGGACTAACTAACCTGAACAGACACGAATATATTTCTCTACTCAATCTTAAATAACTCTTCCGTAACCTCTCCCCGGACCTTATATACCACTGCCTTCATTTAGAATCTTTTTTTATAACTTCTTTTCTTTATTACCCCGTATTAAAACCCATTACTCACTTGCCCGCTATTATCGTAGAAATGTGCCCTTAATCCGCACAGCCATTACAACTATATCAATTGACCACCCCCAGTAACTCCTATTCCCTCAGAAAACCCCCTTCCAACCTCACCCACCCACCCTCCATTCTTTCCCTTCTGCATTGTATAATAATAATAATAATAATAATAATAATATATCCTCACAATTATTTGATTACCCTTGACCACGCGGGTAGCCGCACCCTCACAGAATATAAAGCAACATTTGGGCAATTTCGCCGAAAAATTGTTGCGAAAAGCGAAACTAACGAGAGATAAGGGAACAGGTATCTACGGATCTTCCCTCCAAGGACGATAATGGATTCTGCGGCATGGTGGGCGGGCGCCCGGTATAACGAAGCCGTATATACACTCAAGCATAGCTACTGTACTGTAATGCTCAAAACTTGCATGCTGGCTTGAGGTAATGGACCCCTCCTATGCCGTGTAATAGGATTTTCTAGTTAAAGCTGCCTCTCATTTGCACCTCCCCCGTTGGCTTAACACTCATATGCAGATCGCTGCAATTTCATGTGGACCTACTCTTTGCCCAAAATGCATCGAAGTTACAAGTAGAAATTCTTGTGCCGTCCCCGGTCTGCTCAATGCACTCGGCTCTCATTACAATACGGCTACAACTCGCGATTGCAATTCATTGTCCTTGGTCTTCGTTCCTCTGCCTAATAACTTACACCTTGTTATTGCCCCCGTTCTCACATCCTTCACAACCCCGTCATGGACACTACCAATTCTGAAATGGATCAATGGTCAATTGACGGTAATAATAACTCTTCTTTAAAATCACAGATTTCCGGGATCCCTACACCAAGTCCAGTCCACCACTTCAACTACCGTAGCCGTTCCTTCCACACCAATATACTCGCTCACCATGCCACTAGAGAAAATCCCACATATCGGATCCAGTTCTTCATCCCCTGTGCTCAGAAACACGTTACAATTCCTCCTTGGCATGGTCATGAGCCATATCTAGCTTCTCCTTTGTGGCATCGTATGCAGTCTGCGCCTGCTCGGCGGCCTTTGCTCTAGTTCCTCCTAGAAGATCGCTAATCTGACCCGTAACCCAACCAAGTGCTGCTTGGAGGCGGCCTGTAACACCCTGATCGTGAGAACCGTGGAGGAAAGCGTGAGAATTCCTTCGCGCGGCAGCTACAAGTTCATTGCGAGTGGAACCTTGGTAGGTCTTGATTCCGTAAGTGTCGAGGTAGGCTTTTAAATCACTGTCCGACCATCTGTCAAAGGAGGCATCCTTCGCCGCCGCTGTTGCCTGTGCCAACGACGAAGTCATAGAGGCGAAAGCTGCACCAGCAGCATTCGTTGCGGCCTCGCCAGCCCTTAAACCAGCAGACGAGATCGAGGAAGCTCCAGCGGAACCCGCTGAGCCCGCTCTAGATGCTGCACCAAATACTGCATCAGACGCAGCTGACGAGGCTGAGGAAGCTGCACTGGATCCAGCAAATGACGCAGAGGAGGCTGCGTCAGCGGCAGCGGCTGTAGCAGCTGCAGCACTTCTCGAGTATGCGCTGACCGCCGAAGAGTATAAGTCGTCGCGGGATGCCTTGGGGTCCGGCGAGGAGGTTTCTCCCTGGGATTCCAACCAAGATCTACCATATATTAGTTTGGGGTTGACGGCAACATAACTGACCGGGTGCCTACTTTAGATTATCATATGTCCAAGTGTCGAAGGTCCATGCCCCATAACCGGAAGCAGCCTTGTGCTTGTGAAGCCTAACTTTTGCAAGAAGTTCATCACGTTTGCCGTTTTTAGGAACGGGGACACCACGAGAATCGAGATAGGCCTTAAGGCGGCTATCACTCCATGATTCGACGACCTTGTCAAAAGCAGTCCTAGCATAATCACTTGTAGCATCTGTCACTTGAGACACCTTCTGTCCTCCCGCGGAAGTTGCATAACTGTATGCACTCGCAGCTGGCTCCGAAACAGTGTCGCCTGTGTAGTAGGCCTTATTCCTGCGAGCAAGGGCAAGTAGCTCATTCCTCCTAGAACCTTGGGGAACCTTGACACTATTTTTGTCGAGGAACTCCTTCAGCCTACTGTCAGACCAACTATCGAAGACTGAATCCGCAACAGTATTTTTGGCATTTTGTGCCGATTGGGATGCAGATGATGCGACTTCGGCCAATTTCAAAGAGACAAGGCGCGAGTTCTTTCGAACTGCGGCTATTAATTTGTCCCTCGTAGTTGGTTGGGGGGCGGGATATCCATGCTCATCGAGCCATTTCCTACAGGCTGTTAGAATATGTTCCAGCGGCAAGAAATCGAGTCCACTCACTTCAAATCGCTATCACTCCAGGACTCGTATACCCAGTTTCCGGGATAAGCACAGGTCTCACCAAGCTTGTTCGCAACATTCTGGTAGTTGTCTCTTGCGGTGGAGACTAAGGTATCCCGGTGATGAGAACCAGGGTTCGGGATACCATGCCTTTCCAGGAACCCTTCGAGTTGACTCTGGGACCAACTGCGATACGAGTCAACGTCACATTATTCCGAACACTGCCGATGCGCGTAGGGGAAACCACACCTGTCGAAGATCCAATCCTTAATGCTATTGTACGACTCTTCTGCAGCACTATCCGTCTCGTACCAGCTCTTCCTCACGCTCTCAATTAGCCAATTTTTGTCCTCCTTCCTCTTCTGATCAAGCTCCTGCCCCTTCCCACCAAGGTAACTCTGCAGCTGCGGTGAATCCCATTCCTGATACGGCTGGACCACCTTCGTCTGCCAGTATTCCTTGACAATCTTCTCCAGCTCCTTATGATCTGCCGGTGTTGAATAGGGTATATCGTGGTCGCTGAGCCAGCGTTCTAGCTCGTTCTTGTCCCATTTGTTGTATGCTATCCACTCCTCAGCCTTCTTCGCAACCACCCGAATGTAAAACGGAACGTGATGGGACTCACCACTCTTGCTAAACCACGAGGAAGCAGACGCCGAACTGGCCAGTGCCGCTACGACGATAATATGCAATAACTTCATGACGTAGCACCTTCACTTCCCTTCTCCGCACGCTGATAACGTTCGTTCGTATAAAAGTGAATTTCCCCCACCACACACACACACACGGAAGTAAACTCCAGTAGGGTCACAGACAAGAGTCCAAAGCTGTGCAATTATGGTAAGAGGATCAGAGATTATTCGCAGCAGTGAGGGGAGGAGGAGGAAAATGGAGTAACGTTGGTGGAGGGCAGAAGGGGTTTTATTTTAACATTCCTCCCTGGTCCTGAGGTGGCAAGTTTAATAGTGTCGTAATAGTGTAGTAACAGGATAAGGTTCTTCACATTTAGCCCTCTCCGAATCCCAGATCCCGGGCGAGCGCCGAGAGGAAGGCAGAAAGGAGAAGGAAGGGAAATGTTCTGTTGCCCCCCGTGCCGTTCCAGGTTGTGAATGAGCATGTGATCGCGCGCAAGCAATTCAATAGAACAATCTACCGGTATTGGTATTAGGAGTGATGCAATTCATCGTCATAAGTCTACAAAGAAACTTGGGAGTCACGTGCTCTAAGTAGAGTAATCGTACACTATTCCTCAGAAGGGAGGCTGGAAGCAAGGTCGCGTGCAAACCACGAGGAAACAGGCGAGGAGGGCATGGTTTATGCGCCCTCGAGGGAAAACCGGTATCATACGCTCCTGGGCACCGCAAATCAACAGCCACAACCTCGGCACTTGGCATCTTCTGTAAATAACACATCATCAACTTCATTATCCTTCTTGTTAATCACAAAAGCTTACTCGCCCTGCATCTATAATTTCCAGCTCTCAGGGCATGTACTCGAGTAGATTGATCCTATTGAATACCGGTATGGTAAGTGAATGCTATTAGGGGCATCGTAGTAGATGAACAAGGGCCGGGATTATGTCATGGTGCGGAGTAGGGGTGCCAATGTTGATTTTGATCAAAACTAGTAGTACTGTGCATTGCAACAGTTTGTCTGGAAAGGCGGACCCTTCATTGCTTAACAAGAGCTTGGAAATAATCGTTTTGTTGATTGGCATATTGAACAAGAGGCTATGCACCTCATCCATCCATCATATCGGGGCAAAATGGGCCCAGGTAAGAGGAAACAGAGGTTCCGTCGGGGTTATATTTCTGAGGTATGATTGTATAATTATTATAGTACAAAGTAAGAAGACAAGCGGATAAGAGAGTTATTTTTGAGCATTTGTCGCTATGTCTAGTTCTTTCCTACTATTGAGCATTTAATTTCTCATACAATTTCTAGGCCGTAAGGTGCATAGGCGGGATTTGCTTGTATCAACAGAAGAATGTAACTTTCATGAAGTATAAAGGGGTGTTAAAGCACAGTAGCAGGATAAAAGGCTTTCGTAATCATTGGCAATACCAAGACTAACTAGCCTATTACAAGCTGGCTCTGAGAAACGGTGGTGGAAAAACCCTCTTTATTTTCCATACATACCCAAATCTATCATAATTGTGCCTCTTATCTTTAACCTAGGATACTCGTGCCAGGGTTGCAGCGTGTGGCCGCAACCGCGGATGTTCGCGGGCTCACAACCTAGGCACTCCTACTGAGTGCCTGACAGCTCAACATCACATTGTGGCTGTTTTCAATGTTAGCAATATAATCTGTATTAATATCAGATATTAATTATTTAGTTAACTGAGTATAATTACATTAATCTTAAAGGCTAGGTGATATCTTGACATGCTAGAATAAAAAGAAGTCTACTATTGAAAAAAAAGTTTCATGGTGGAAGAAAGATTTCTTTCGTCAACCCATCATCAATTATGCCTCCTGCACCAAGGTTGTGAAATCTTTTGTAAAATAAAATGCTACTACTTTAAAATATTATATTACACTAGTACAAGGCTATCTTCAGCAACAGTGTAATGTTGAGCTACAATGTGATGTTGGGTCATAATGTGATGTCGAACTGTCAGGCACTCAGTAGGAGTGCCCAGGTTGTTAGACCGCAAAGATCTGGCATTGGGGCCACATGCCAAAACCTTGACATGGGTATACTTTCTGAGAATGATCCAAATCTCTGTTTCATAAAGGCCTGCCTAGGTGGTCATGGACAGACGGATGCTCCTCAACCCCAACGCCTGTGACAGTTTTGGATCAAATTATCTTTTGAAATGATAATTGGGTTTGGCATGCTATTGTTTGTACAAAGATTAATTTCAAAATCAAATTATATTATGTTTATTTATCAAATATTTTATCTAAGGTATTATTTCAACATAGTTTATTAGATATTAATATATGAAATATTATAATATTCTGGATTATAATAATAATAATTGTTTATATAGAAGTTTCTAATACAAATCTTATTTATTTTAGAAATAGAAGTTAAAAAAAATTAAGAGAGTTAAAATAAGTTTTACAAAATATTGTTTGAAATCATGTGTAGAGAAACAATGGTATGGTTTGGCACAATCATGTCTTCAAACAATGACCACTGGTTGTTTGTACACATGTGTACAATACATGATTTCAAATAACGATTATTTCAAACAACGGCGTGCCAAACACCCCCTAAGTATTGATTACTACTATGTGTATAAGTTTTATTTCATTGTTTTTTTTAGGTTGTTGTCAAGGCAGTTGAATTTGTGGGGAAGGCTTAACTTATCGTTGCGGCAGAATTTACAGATATTGCAGGTCGCAGGTGTTTGGTCAACTTGCAGGTAATCTACCGTAGTCAACTGGCTCAAAGTGTACTCGAGTAGGGTTAGGGTTGTTGTTTCACCAGCGTCGATCAGCAGAGAAGAAACGCGTGTCCGGACAAGCTGCGAGCAAACACCAATTAATTAGTTGCACTCTACTCTATCCACCGCCACCGAACCCTCAGCATGGCTGACTCTCACGATCCTTTCCCCAACGTCAAGGAAAAGCTCACAGCGCGAACGAAAAAATCGGCCTTTGAGAAATCACGTCTTGAAGCAGAGGCTAAGAGACTTCGTGAGGAGGCCGAGACTGCCGCCGTTTACAAGGATTTTGTTGCCTCGTTCGACCAGGAACCATCTGGCTCAACCTCTGGCGCGAGCGACTCCGCCGGAGCAAGAGGTTCGCATGGAGGCGCCCGGGGCTCTACTGGTGACTCAAGAGGAGGGTTGAGGGGGGGGCCGCCGAGTGGGCCTGGACGAAGACATTTCACTTCGGCTCCACCGAGAGCTACTCAGGCACCAATATCAAGCGGTCCACAGAATAGAAAGCGAAATATCGAGTCGATATTTGAAAGGGAGGAGGAAGTTAGTGGGTTTGGGTCAGCTGGGTTGAGTGATCGTGATAAGAGGAGGCTTCGAGAATCAAATACTGGACTCCTCGCATTCGAGAATTCGGCTCCACCAAACAGGAGTCAAGATCAATACTCTCCTGACGATGGCTCTGGTACCCTGGCCTTTGCGTAAGAATAGGAAACTTAGGAGTATTATTTTCTGACGGTGTTTTCTGTTTTCCAGATTCCGACACAGCTTCCAACCCACATCCAAAACCTACTATTCATCTGACGTCTCTTCCACCTTCATCTACAAAATCTACATTGATGGCACTGCTTTCTGCTACGGCGTTAAAAATAGACTCGATTCGTGTAATCCCAGCCCCACCACCCCCAGGCCCATCTCAACCATCCCCATCGGTGCGAAAGGCGGCGTCAGCGATTGTGATGTTATCCCCGGAGACACCTTCCTCTGATATCGATGCTGCGGTATCAATGCTTAATGGTCGGTATCTCGGATGTGGATTCTGGCTTGGAATTGGTAGACATCTGCCATCCACTGGAGTTGGCTCTGGTTCTGGGCCTATTCTGGCTGCCCTTCAGACACACCCTTTCGGAGCAAAGTTGCCAGCCCCAGCATCTCGCTCACTCTCTCGCGCACCTCCGGTGCATAGAGGTGGGTTTGCCCCTCCTACTTCCTTTGGGCCTTCTCATCGTGGGGTGGGTGGTGGGGCAGGGACCGGAGGAGCGGGGAGCTTGCAAGTTCATGTTGAAGCACCGTCCGACCTCAAGGTGCTTAGGTTGATACATAAAACTGTCGAATCGGTTCTAACTCATGGCCCGGAATTTGAGGCTCTGTTGATGTCGTCTAATACAGTGAAGAACGACGTCAAATTTTCTTGGCTATGGGACGCTCGATCCCCGGAAGGGGTTTATTATCGGTGGAAATTATGGGAAATCATATCCGGAACAACCCGGGAGCTAAGCGGTGGCGCCGATTTATTTGAACCATCTTCCTCCCTAGCAACCATTTGGTTACCCCCACGAAAAACTCTGAAATACGAGTGGGCAGGGACACTGAGGGATGTAATAGAGGATGAAGGTTTCAGTAGTGAGGAACTCGAGGACGACCGGGATGATAGTGATAGAGAAGAGGAAATAGAACGACCAATTGGGCTCATGGGCGGGGAGGGCCGACGAGGCCGTGGTTATTTGGGCGTGCTAGAACGTGCAAAGTTGATTCATCTTATTTGTAAGAGTAGTCCGCGAACTAAAAAGATCCAGATAAAAGACTGACTAGGCTTGCAGCTAGGATACCCACACAAACCAGCAAGGTTAGGAGAGGTGACGTGGGCCGAGTTATGGCCTTCGCAATGGAACATGCTGAAGGGGGAATGGGCGAGGAGGTCGTTGCTGTCCTTGTAGCAAATGTAAGCGTTCAGGGTGCACCACTTATCCACCTTCTCTATCTGTACTCACGAGGGTCGCGGAGTAGGTGCTGAAGCCACTTGCCTTCACCAAAGCGGCCAAAGGGGAGGGTACTTCTGATGACGGCGATGAAGCGGGATCCGAGAATAATGAGGAGAACCCTGACACCTCTGCAGCAAAGGTAATTGGCCTGTGGCTTATATCAGATATTCTCTCCAATTCGTCCCAAGGCATTCGCAACGCATGGAGGTATCGACAATTATTTGATGTTGCGTTGCGTGAGAAGTGTGTCTTCAACCATCTGGGCAGAGTGTGGAAAGGGAGCGGGTGGGGTCGAATGAAAGCAGAAAAGTTTCGGAGAGGGGTGGTCGAGGGGGTCCTAGAATGGTGGGAGGTAGGATTCTCAATCCCACCCTTTAAACCATCGACAAAGAGCTAATATCTTGAATAGAAATGGTGTATCTTCCCACAACATACCCAAGAGGAATTTCTGAGAGCATTTACAGAACCGACGGATAGCGAGAAGACGACATCTGTGCCTGGCTCTCGGCCCCCGACAGAGAACACCAGCGCTACAGCCCCTGCAGTTGTTCCAGCTGCCAAAAGCAAGTGGAAGGCGGTGGAAGCCAAGGCAGAGGCTTTCAACGTGGAGTCTGCAGTTCATCCAACAGAAGACCAGGATGTTGACGGCGAGCCAATGGCAGACGACGATGTAGATGGCGAACCAATGGCTGAAGACGTGGATGGAGAACCAATGATCGAAGAAGACACCGAAATGGAGCCCGAGACGTCAGACGACCACTGCGGATCAATAGGCTGTAGCGGTGATGCGACCGAAAGTCACTTATGCGGAACGCCAGTGACAGGAATGACTATGCAAGGCTTCAAAATAGGATCATCAACATCAACATCTAGTAGCGCTGTTAAGGGAGGAATGGGTCCGAGAAAAAGGATGAGGGCCGAGGATATGTTTGCAGACGAGGATGATTACTCGTAGTGGGGGCCTTGTGGCGCCGATCTGGATACATGTTAGGGCATTGTACAGTAGCAATGTATCTGTGGAAGTTCTGCTTAGGGACCAGTAGTGAGAGGACTTGTGTGTGACTTCTGAGCAATATCGAGGGAGTGAAAAGTAGGCAGTTACCAGTACCAGTCTTGTTAGCATGCTGGTCCAACTCGTTGCCAGAGATCGAATACCGGAAATATGAAGTGAACATCAATTGCTGACCAGAGTCAGCGAGAGATCCAGCTACATTTTACTCCAACTCATTTTCCAACACCCTACACTCCCATTCGCAAAGTCTTCGTGGAAAGAGAGGTACTGTGGCGATGTCTTGGTGGCAATGGAGGTATTGGTACAAGAATTTGTGTATGGTTCAAACTGTAAAGGTTGTCCTGGTACCTTCGTTGCTACCAAGACTTTGCTGCAGTAGCTTACCTGTCTTTCCGCGAGTGTACATCACGCACCATGCAAGTCGCAAAAGAGTGGCGATGCATGTGTTTCTCACCTCTAACCGATGCTAAAGATCTTTTCCCAACAAGGTGGTTGAGAACTGCACTTTGTTCATGGAGGCAGTCCAAGAGCTGTTGGAAACATACGTACCATTATTTCGAAGGTCTGCTGGGCCCCCGGTCGATAAGGAGCCTATTTATCTAAGTGTAAGTGGGGCAGATGTTGGGTCAAGAAGGCTTTCTCATAATTTAGCTGAGCCCACCGAGATAGCAAGCATGGTGTTACGAACATGCATGTCGAATCGTTGTGTCCGTCACACCTCTATATTTTACTACATAGCGGTCAGGAACACCTTGGCTAATTTCCAGGGCTATAGGAATATAGACAAGAAGCATGGAGGTTTTTAATGGATGTCCATGTTTTATGATCATTGATCCCCTATATCTCTAGCTGGTTGATGGCTGGCTGGAGCATATCGCCTAATTGCCAGCACAAAAGGAATACAACGAGCAAGTAGTACTCGACTACCTGTACCACATTCAGTTTATCGAGGCACTTGGAGTAGTTTAAGGGGTCGGCATGCGACCTCATAATTACGGTGTTCGTTTCTCTTGCCTGAGCTCCTTCGGGTTGTCCATCCTAGCCGATTACTAGCACCACACGAACCCGACAGACGAAGCATTTTCACAATGAGATTACACTCTAGGATCCGGACCAGATTAGTTCAGAATTCAGGAAAGTCCATGTTGTGTCGCTATCGATGTCGTGTCGGGCTTTTTGTCCGCAGGAGTCTTCAGCATCACCGAGCGCTCGCAACGGGGTGGTTCGTCCGTCCTAAGGATAGGGCTAGGGCGGACTACGAACTGCAGTCAGTCCGGTCCCGGTGGAGGTCTCTCCAGAAGCTTTTGACTAAAAGATGGGGTAGACGGCGGGCTCCCATAGGTTGATATATGTCTTAGAATGTGGAGCCATCCGGGAAGCATATCGGGAGCCTGCTAGGGGGAGGCCGTCGGGGAAGTCTGTCGCACTTGTCTCAACCCGGCAGGACCAGTCAGGCTTGTTCTCAGCCGTTAGTAAACGTAATTGCTCCTTCGCTAGTATGATATTAATAACTCTCGCTGGATCGATGCTAGTAAACAAGATTATATCCTGGGACTAGTAGTTCCACGTGTGCCTATTACGGGGATTGCAACTCACGACTTGCCAAACCACACTCTTAAAGTTATGTCGACTTTGATTCATCAGTTAGTAGGTACAGATGCATAATCGATTTGAATCCCAAGGGCACAATAAAATGACTTCACTCAGGTGTTCGGGATCGTCATCCCAAGTGTCACGGCAGTCCTGTAGGCCTCTGCCGGACCCCGGCCCAGGGTGCTCAGGGCATGTGCCTTAAGTTGTGGGGTAGAAGCGTCCGTCCTTTGGGAAAGACCGCTGCCCTAGGGGGCGGCAGCCGGCCTCTGCAACCGTCTACCGATCGGTAACCCCAGGACGGCACCTGCAGGGCCCACCTGTCACCTGCAGTCCCACCTGTCAACTGGAGGGACTCGGCAGATTCCGCAATTTGAGACATATGTTGTCCAGAGCAGTGAGCCACCGTAGACTGGCGCCAAGATGCCCACCCGCCCCAGCGTCCTTTCAGTCTTATCGCCCGTCCTATTCTAGCCCAAAGATGGGCGGACGAAGTGCTTGTTTCACCAGAGTGTATTACCTAAATCTTAGATTGAATATCCGTTGATCTTGGGTCGGGATGGGTCCGCCTTTGTCCGACCCGGGTTAACCCATTACTCGAGTAGAGGATTTGTGCTATAGCAAAAAGAAAAGAAAAGAAATTTCTACTCCACCCGCACTCTACCCTTATATTCTGCACCTACTCCCCTCATACAGGACCTCCCACTAGCGATGGACACAATCAGATGATGATCGAGTTTCGCTCGACTAGAGTATGTTCTATTACACCGGCCATAGAGGTCCCCCGATCAGGGATATTGCTCTATCATCCTCGAGTCTGCTCGAGTATGATCGATCATTCTATATGTGTGTATGTTTCTGGTTATCATATGATACCATCTATTAGTATAAACGAATGCAATTACCCTCTAGCAAAATCAATGGCAATCAACTATACTCGACCACGCTCAGGTGGTGGCCATGGGCTATGGCTCGATTAGGGTCTACTAATTTTGCCTATTATCCAATCATAGGTCCTCTAAAATTAGGTTCCAATGGAGCGGAACATCCCATGATCCGCTCTATTTTGCTCGTGTTCATCGCTGGACGCCCAATCGTCCAGACCTATCTAGGCTGCACGTGGAGTAAAGGGCTTCTCTCTACCATATAATGTTCTGCCGATGTCCTTTATCTGCTCCCCACCGGCCTCCTGCAAGTGTCTGGCATTGGCAGGTTCCACCCACAGAGTCCCAGTGCCCATCTCCTGCATCTTCAGCCCTCGTGAGATGGGTGGAAATACCTGACAGGTGCCCTCGCCGGGTGGGCGTGGTCTGCAGGTGCTGAACCCGAGCACCCGGTCCGTCCGTCTTCGGGCGAAAACGGGTCGGACGGCAATACCTAAAACGACGCCCTCTACAAGTAGCCTGCGGGAACTGCGGGTGGCGGGAGTTTCTGATGGGCAGAGCACTGCGGGGACCAGCCTTCACCCTGCTAGAGAACTGCCTTTCCCAAAGGACGGATGCTCTTGCCCCACAGTTTGAGGCACATGCCTGGGACGCCTAGGACTAGAGTCTGGTAGGCACCCACAAGGCTGCCGAGGCTCTTGGGATGACTGCCTATGGGTTTATCCAGTTACCCAACCCGGTGGTTCCCTATCGGTGGCGGGGGGACTGCTAGACCCAATCAATCGGCGGGAGCTACTGATAACTAACGGTCTGAAGGAGCCTCATGCGCTTCGGCTTGGGACACAATGCGAAGACGCCCGGCGGCCTGGGATCGCGGCTCTAGGACATCTAATCCACAAAACGGTTGGTCAATAGTTTCTCTCGCCCGCCACCCCTTGTTATCAAACTCGCGATTTCCTGGATTGTGATTGACATCAGGTTCTATTTACCCGTGATCATCCTCCTGCTGCGAGCTAGGTTTGGCATGTTGCCCCACATAATCAGTCACTCTAAGCTCTTTCTGTCGAGTGACTTCTCATGAATGGGAGTGTAAATCACCCGAGATAAGAAGGCAAGGCTGGAATCCACCCACCGTATCCATGAGGCATTTTACATAGGAGATTCTACAGGGAGTTGCATCCGACAATGGAGATTAGGACACCTTCTAGTCCTAATCCAAGTCATGCCCCGCTGCCCCCTCTCTAGCTTCGCCCACTGTGAAGGAACCAAACAGCCTATGTGCACCCCCCAAACCAAGCTCGGAACACGAAATAATTCTCACACATCACAATAGCCACCATTTCCACATCAAGGGTATCCTACATATGTTCGTAATATCGCAGCCAGGCTAGGAAGATCATATAGAAAAGAATTTAAGCTTTATTTCTCAAGCTATGCGCCTGTAGCAATTACCAATATTCCCTGAACACTTCTCGGGGGGTCTTAGATCTACAGTCATTCACGCACCACATTCACTTCTAGGGAGCTAGTGTCCCTTAGCAGTCAGAGCCCTATGCCCCACGCAATCATTCAGACCCCTTGAGGCCACTCTCTAAGACTACAAGTAGGTGTATTAGAACTAACTCAGAATTGAATTACTGTTGCCCATGCATGATATTTCAGGGAACTAAGACTTCTTGTGCCAATGAGACAAGTCCCGGGACAGATTCTTCTGGAAAGGGTTCCCAAAATTGGTGATATTTGGGCCTATCTAGTTCCATTGGTAGTGTGTGTGCCCCTCGCAGCACTCCCTAGCTGAGCTAAAGCAAAGCCCGTAGTCTCAAGATAAACCGGCCCAGATATTGAGGGGCGCTCACTGGGCGAACCATGACCCAACAGGTATCTAATGCCGGATAGACCCCGATAGCGTCGAGCCTCACCATGATGGTTTCCTTTATAAGTCCGGGACAGCCCAGGAGTCTCATAAGTTATCGGGCGCCCAGATTTTCCTCAAGTTCTAGAGAAGAGAACCTGGCTTGGCCCCGGCGTCCCACATTTAACATCGACTACAAACCACTCATCCTAGGCCAAACCCCTAGAGAGGAGGTCATCACTCGACACGGGACATATCTCTCCTTAAAATTCTTGGAACCCAGGGTCTATAAATTGTTGTTCCATGGAAACTACTCCAGTCTAGGTTTACCCCGCTTCCCTACTTACCTCCAGTTTCTTGATGGTGGGCCCAATGGCTCGTTACGGCAAGGGGCGCGTCGATCCCTCAATCGATGGCTCTCATGATAATTTAAGCTACTCCTAGCTAAAGCTGTGATACAAGTCCCGGCGCTTGGGGCACCAATTACCAACAATCGTTAGGTATCATGTTGAGATTATTTGTCAGGAGCGTTTCAGATCATACAACCTCAATCTTATCTATTATGACGAATGACTAAACCTATATTGGAGCCTTTCATATGAGCTTTTGGGGGGGATCAGTCCCTCAAAGCCCCAACCTTCCCGGTATTCAACTCTAGCTACCCGTCTTTCCTAAGACGCAATGCTTCAAGATTATCGCTTTCCCCACTCCCGCCTTCCTTTCCCCATCCTGCTGTACGAATTGCAGTCGCTAGCCCTGTCCCTAGGGGCCTGAGCCCAAGCTTCACTTTGTCAATTTATCCAGCCTCTCCTGCAGAATTGGTAACTCCGTTAATCAAAGGCATTAATTCAGACATTAATGGTAGCACGTGACTTCCAATAGGTTTCCTGGGATCAACTCAACCCAGGTCAGGCAAGGACGGCACCAATACTGGCTTGTCCCCCCACGAGTTGCTACCGCAAAAACCGAAATAATTGAGACTGGCGCTAGGATGTCCAGAATTTCCTCCTTTAGATTAGGGGGAGAAAACACAGCGAGAAAGATCCTTCAGCCCTCTGCTAAGACAACAGACCTTACTAGGAGAGGCCAACGTCCTAGCGCCAGTCTCAATTATTTCGGTTTTTACGGTATGCCACTCTTTGCGAATAGAAATCTAGGCATTTCCTCTTAATCTTGGACCTCACCCAACAATCTTGTGCGGGGAGTAACTTCTCAGTTGGGATTACTAACCGCCCTATGCTCTCTCCTTGTATGACATGAGTGGTGCGCTTTACCTCTGCTCAGAGAACCATTGGCACTTCTACCACCACTACTGCGGCAGTCTAAGCTTCAGCAGGCTCGCCCTTTTGGCGCCGACTGATGCCATGGTGAAAAAATATATGGGAGATTCCTTTGTTATCCCTCCCAAGAAACTACTTTTTCGCAGAGTTCCCCAATAGGGGGTTAGGGGGTTTTCTCTATTAATTTTCCGAAACGCACAATAAGTCACTACCAGTCATCCACCTTGTTTTATGATACCTTGGTTCCTTTCCTTGACGCCATTCACCTGGAGATTGTATGCTCCCAATTTTACGTTCTTCGCACCTCGAGGATCATGATCAACCGCCCCCCGCCCCGACAAATAACCTGGTTGAATCAAATTCGGCAGTTGCATAACCCTCAGGAGATGGCCGCGAGTGATAACTGCATCTGCTCTCTTAGCGTCGGCCACAAGTTACCGGCCCCGCGCTTGCACTGACAATACTCGTAGCATCCGCAGTTTAGTGGGTAAATCATCCCAACAATCCTTTGTAAGCATGTGTATGGATCCAGAGTCTACATTCCCTCAAATGCCTAGCCGCGATAAGCGCCACCCACGTCCATCCTTTTCAATTACCGTAAAGACTTGGATAAGCGGATCATGTGTTAGGCGGTCCAAAATTTCCTCTTCTGGGAAAGGGGAGAAAAAAGCACCAAAAACCCGCGCCGCGAGATAAATAGAAAGAAAGAAAGAAATATCATACCAAACCTTACTAAGAGAGGCAAGCAACTTCAATGTCCAAGCACAAGGTCCGTTTATTCAAGTTCTTATGGTGCCATATTTCTGCGATTCTTGGAGCGGTTGTCGTAACCTTCTGTTATTTTTATTGACTCCGCAGCATGCTCTTAGGCATGTTTTTATAACCAAAAAACAGTAACGGGGGACAGAGGGGAACTGTGTATAACGTTACCGTATTTACTAGAATAATTGAACCTCGCTTTAGGACGTTGGAGTCGCCATTGCTGGTTAAGCCAGGCGCCTCTTTGCTCTTTTTTGTCTCAAGCTGGGGCTTGAGTGGTCAGCTTTCTCAGTGTTTTCGCCCCCTATCCAACCAAGAGAGGGGATTTTGGACGTCTTAACACAAGGTTCAATTATTCCAGTAAATACAGGCAGCATGAGTAAGCCATGAAAAATAAGAACTAAAAAAAATATGTCAATAATTATTGGTTGTAGTGCTTGTTAGGATTTCACTATGTCGGATGAGTAAAGGTTTGTCTTTAATCTCAGGCTCAGGCCTGGCACCTCAGTACCTAGTTATGCTATTAGATGATCAAGTAGTACTTCTTAGTGTTGAAGTGCAGGATATAAATAAGATTCACCTGTAAGGCTGAAAGTTTTACCATTTCTGACAGGACCCAATTTGGAACCTTGAACTCCGGTCTTACCAATTTTGATTATGTTTCATTATTTTGATACCCTGTGAGACATTTGTCAGTTCACTTGGATCTTTGATGCTCCTTACTTTTTTCTCTCTCTTGAGTTTCCTAGGTAATACTCCAGGGCACTTGCCATGGATTTCCCTGTACTTTGAGGACTAGTCTCAGAATTTAATTCCAAAGGCAAACACATTATCACTGAGGAATGCTGCGGTAGCACCTTGGCCACCTCAGTCTCCGACATTGACAGGAACAGCACAATATTTTCCCCCCTCCTACCAGTCAAAAGAGACAAGACATTCGAGTTCCCAAACAATCCCTCCACAACAGCAGCGTTTGCACCACAGGGAGGTCCATTATAGCGAGATCAGACCCCGCCGCGCCGGTGTGTACTGTAGCTGGCTATTGCAGTGGATGTTTCGGAAGCAATGCAAGGAGTGATGACACAAGCCTGCATTTTACAATTACAAATCCCTTTTCAGATGCATACAGGACAGGACATCCGAGTGCAACCCGGACAAGCATTCCCGACAATCCCCCCCTCTGCCCCGACGAGTCCCCGGCTATTGCGCGTGAAATCTGGCAGAAGAAATGATTGACACAAGCTTCCCCCACTTCTATCCAGCCCGAAGCCCCCTAACCACTTTTCACGAAGTGATGCCCGAAATTCCCCCGAAGAAGCCTGTCCATTTCCTCGCTGTTTAAATGGTTTAACGAGAAAATTCACTAGTCGATGGTAGCCGCTTCACAACCGGCCAACACCAACAGTTCACTCCCCGAACACCGGTAAGTTATCTGTTCCCCCCCGATCTCAGAACGAGGATTCCCCTTAGGAGCAACGCTGCCAGTATGAAATCCCTAGGAACGGTTAGGCAGTGTGGTAGCGCTGCGGGCATGTGGGTTGAGTTCCTTTGATCAAGAATTGGACATGAGACTCTGCGGTCCGGAGTACTGTACTAGTACAGTCTTCTTTATTTCTAGGCGTCTTGTGCTACCGTCCTGCATAGCCCTATCATTCGCTGTAGGTGAATTATATGGCCAAGATTCCACACCCGTTTAAGGCTTTTAAAGCGTGACCATTCCAATTGGGCCGGGTGCGCGGGTCATTTGTCCGTTTGGGCTGTCAGCTCCCGGTATTACCAGACTGGCAATATGGTTTGAAGGTAATAAAAAGGGCAATATCGCAAAATCGAGTGACGAAATATGAGGGAGACACTCGGATTTTGGGCAGGGAAGCCCAAATAAGGAAGCGCACCAGGCTCTTTTGGACTGGGGCTGTGCACCGAGTGGAGGACAAGGGCCAGAAGAAATCAACAGAAGGGGGAAAACAGAAACACCAGCCCGCCGCCGGTTTGAACTTCTCACCGTTCCCCCCCCCCAGCCAATGTCTTTTTCTGGATGGTCCAAGTTTGCGGTGCGGTATTTGGCAGTTTTTGGTGAACTTTAATATGTATGATAGTTTCGTCTTCCGCTTTTCCTTTTCTTTTATCACGGAGGATCTGCTACAGTAACGAGTACAATCCTGGTGCTTCCTTCCCCTAACACTTCCTCTTTCCTGTGCAGTTGCTTGCTCGTGTGTGAGCGACGGAGTGTTGGTGTGGCTGCCCCCAATCACCTTTCAGATCACAACCGCAAACCACATCCATCGTCTATTCCTCCGGTGTACCCCATCCGCTCCTTGACCACCGCGCAACCTTCGGCTCTGCTTTAACCACTTTACTCTCTCACCGAATACCTTCTTTCAACTGTCGATACACATTCTCTTGCCGAAAGTCTCGCTTGTCTCTTTTACCGGTATCCTTCAACCCCTATCCCCACTTTTCTGCCCTCCGCTCGTCGTGTCGAAGCGAGCTATTTTCTGATCCATCAGAGAGACTTGTTCTCTCTCTGGGCCCTTACCCCTATCTCGGGTGGCCTACGATGGAGAACCGATTACCCCTCCGTGATGCTCGCCCGCTGTCCTCGCTTGCCCCTAACGACACCGACTACGACGAAGATTATCGATATTCACGGTCGGAAGACTCGGTCAGGTCCGCTGCTGACAATATTCAGCCGATACAGGAAAATGTCTTCGCAACTCCACCTGGTTCTCCAAGGCCTTCAAATGTGTTTGCTACCCCTGTGCACTCACGTAGCCCTTCTCCTGTAGACCTTGGAGATTCGAGGGAATCTACTTTCGTCCCTTCTGTATATTCGCTAAGGCGTGATTCCTCCTTTTCCTCGCGACGATCCTCGTCTCCTATTCGTGTAGCGAACGGCGGTTACTTCCCTCACCATAGGGTTTCCTCATCATTAGCTCCTTCAATAATATCCGACTCTTCTGCTCATGCCACTGGACTGCATCGGTCTAACACTGTTGCAACCAATACAACAAATTCTACAAATTCATCAACACTTTATTCAATACCATCGCAACTTTCACAATTCTCTTCGCCTCCCTCACCACTTCCATCAATAGCTCCGGTGAGGCCTCGATTCGATTATGGGGGCCACCAACAATCAATATATCCTTTGTCGGTACATAGCAATTCTGATATCGGTGAGCATGATCCATTTGGAGATGGGTTTGAGATTCCTGTGGGAGATGGGTTTGCTCCCCATCATCAAAGGCAACCACCCTCAATTGCTTCGACAGAACCACCCCCATATAGTATGTATCCGGACCAGCCACCTTTAAAACCGGAAGAAAGGGGTATTGCTGCGGACGTTCAATCGAATCCGGATTCTGGGTTTTCAGTAGGGGAGGATCGTAGGGATAGTAGAGTGGGGATATTGCCCTCTGCTGGGGGAGCTGGTGCAGGACAAGCAATCGGGGTAAATGGTGGGGGACCTGATAATCTGGATGATGGGAGTGGGGCTGCAAAGGAATGGAAAGAGAAGCGGTGGTTGGGGGTCAAGGCTAGGGTCATCATTTTGGGGCTTGGGATAGGGTTGGTGCTGCTGTTAGCTGTTGGATTGGGAGTAGGCCTGGGCATGGGATTGAGGAAATCATCCACTAGCGTGTAAGCCCCCACCCCTAGAAGCACCTTCGATGCCCCTATTTGCTCCATGAAAAGGGGAGGATGAGCGAGGTATTATTGCTAACATCAATCGAAGCCCTGTGAGATCGATATCGTCATATACGACCACAGTTGCCGAGATGCCGCCATCCTCCGAGGAGACTGGCCCGCCTATTTCTGACTCCGATAACTCGTTTCCCGATATAACAACCGGTATGGCGGTGCTAAAACCATTGATACTTTCGGAGGCTTCTTCCGATTGTCTCGTTAGACCACTAGACCCATATTCACCTGGGGTTTTTAACCTGGGCTCTAATTTGCTTTGGTCATGCCAGAACTCCCCAGACAAGCCTCTTGTATGGAGGTTTGACCCTTTCCCACCCACTCCCTTTAATATGGACACCTTTCCCAGCTATCCCGACTTCCTGAGGGGTGCAGAATATGGAGATGGGTCTTGGGGAGGGTACATGCTTTCAAGTTCAGAAGGGATAAGAAAGTTTGATGATAATTGGGACATGGTAGTTAAGGATGGTGCTGGTCAGGAAGAGTATTCTAATAAGCCGGGTTGGATGGATGGTGCTCAGAATCCCCTTTTCTTCCACATCCCCTTGGCGTACTACAATTCTTCGACCCCTAACAATAAACCACTGAAGCTGCGCTCGAACGACAGCACCCCAGTGGGGAAGTTTGCGAACTATAAGTTTGGGATTCTTTACAACAAAACTGTTGTTTTGAAACAAAATGCCATAGATCAAACGCTGGCAGTGCTCAAGAGTGCCGGGGGCCCTCCAAAATTTGCAAATGGGACAGCATTGGGCGAAAGCGAGATTGTCTGGAAATGCGTATGGGAGAAGACTCTACTGGATGTTGAGATCAGTATCAATCAGCACAGTTTGGCCCAGCCTCCACCAGGATCTGGTGGGGACCATGGGCCTCCTGGTCATGGGGATGGAGATGATGGCTTGGGGGATGGGCCGGGGGATGGGCGAGGTGGTGGCGGTTTTTCTGACGGGCGTGGCGGGGCTACTTCTGGATCACCATCTGGAAACCCGCGGGGGCCGCCTGGTGGGCACCCGCCACGAAACTCCTTCAATCCGAGCAATGGTGACCAATTTAAGCCGCCGGTCACTGCTCCCCCCATTCCGACACCAACGGGGTTGAACACTTCTGTTGACGGTGCCGATGATGGTGACGGGTCTTCTGATATTCCTATAGCTGGAAAAATTAAACGTGGAGAATCACCATCACCCTACCCCCTCAAGATAACCATCGAAGAAACTAGGCCGACATCTAAGCGGTTAAAGAGGGTACTGGGAATGGATCTTACTGACGCAGACCCGAACGGCTCCGGTAGACTCGGCGATGTGAAGTGCACCCGGATGGTTGTGACTCCAAGCGGCGGGTTGAGAGAGTTTATGGATGCGAGCGGCGGAGGGTTAGTCATTCTGAAAGAGCAGGAGCTGCCACCACGGAAGCGGGATTACACATCCGGGGGGTGTTCTTGTCGGTGGGTGTCGTGATTCCCTGAGAGGGTATACTGGAGCACGAATTCAATGATTATGGTGGGGGATTCATGGCGTTAGCAAATGTATTTTTTTACTCGCATCATCACTGGGCTTGGGGGTTCAACATTTCAGCAGATGCTAGCCTGCCGATGGAGATTTCATGAGTGGGGATTCCAACATCTGAGGGGGAGTATTAGCGGGGGTGTCATCGGCTATTGGAGTAGGCTGTTTCAATGTTCGGGTGATATTCTCATCAAAAGCAACAATCATGTTTTGTGGGATGCATTCCTTCTGGTCTTGCAGAAGAAAAGAGAAGAAGTGGAAGTGGAAAAACAGGCTGGCAGGCCTAGCTGGGGCAGGCCCTGGAAGAAGTTTTTCGTTTTGCTTGATCCTTCTTTTTCACAACCTTGTAGTTTTTAGCCGGATCACTTTTGTGTTTTATACTGTTTATAACATAGGGTTTGGGTTTCTCATGTGATCTTTCCTTGTTTCGTTAATCTCTTTCGTTACCAGGTCGTTTTTTCTCACTCTGGTTTCGTGTTTCTTGACTTTGGTGTTGAATGGTTTCGCTTTCTTTTCTGTTGTCTTTCTTTCATTAATTGTTTTCCCACAATGGTCGGATAACTACTTCTAATCATTTTTTCATAACTGGGGGGAATCGCTGTGCTTATAAACTTGCGCTGGCTCGATGGTTCGGGAGGTTAGTTGGTTTGGAACGAGGAACATGTCCGGGAGAGGGTTGATTGATGTAGTATACTCGAGTAGATGCAGGTCCTCTGGGTTTATACTTGGTGACTTTGCAAACCAATTGAAAAGAAAAAAAAGAACTTTTTTAAATGTCATTATTTACGGTGCAAAGAACGGAAGAGTAACAATCGGGTGGTGTCCACTGATGCAGTAGATAGCGTTCTTACTACCTCTTTGCCACCAATTAAAATAAAATAAAAACCGTACTTTTTTCTGCCTTACATTTCTACGGTTTTTTTACCTAACTTGGGATAGTATTGGGTAAGTTATGCTATATTGTAGAGCTAGTTGACGCTTATCGGTTCTCGCACTATACTATATACCTGAATTGGGGCCGGGTCGAGAGTAGAGAGTGGATAGCCTACCAGTGTCGTGGCGGTGGGTTCCGAACTAAGCCGAGTGATAAGCGTGATAGGAGTTGACATGATACTGGTACCGGTATTGATGGCAATACTCCCAATTGCCTGACGTTTGTAAAAACGACTGCTATTGCATACCACCAAAATCCTGAGGCTCTGGTCGATTTTTTGCCCGTATGCAATAGCAGTCGTTTTTACAAACGTCAGGCAATTAGGAGTAATGGGTCTCTCGGTGGAATTGGAGTTTAGATGGGGATTTTGGAAGCTTCTGGATGCCTCTGGAAATCCGATTAGGGTATTTTATTATTATTATTATTATTATTATTATTATTATTATCATCATTATTTTCTTTCTCGGAATTGTATTGAGATTGATACCAGCTTTATATTTGCGGTTCGGATCGCGGGTAATGAATGGAATTTGGGGACCTTGGTGGGGTGATTTCCTTCGAAATGTATCCTGATGGTATGCATCAATTGAATTGATAAGTTAAAACCCATGTTCGGCACTGTATTGTACAGTACAGCACGGTCCTGTCATGTACGGTACTCGAGATAGAATACGGTACTTGGTTTAAGCAGCTCGCGTCTGTTCCTCATCCAAGTACCGGTATTTCCCCTCCATACCCATAAGTAGTACCTTCATCCCGAACCACCAAGCCGAGAAGACATCCCATACGGCAACCCCCCCTCCCCTCCTCATTCATTCGTCCATCCTATGATACCACGGTTCGAATTCTAGGGAGAGGTACCAGACCGCAACCTACCCCAAATTGAGGAGGAGGATAGGACAATAACCAAGGTCTAAATACCCCATCAAGGGTAAGAGCAAAAAAAGGCGTATTATAAGAAATCTCACACGAAGACTTTTTGATGCATAGCGCAGCTAGAAATCCCCTCCCCTCCTCTTTTGTGATCCTTGGGAACATGGATTTCCTACATACGGTTCGTTGTTTTTTTTCCCCCTTCCCTCTTTCCCTTTCCCATAGAATGGCTGGCCAATGGGATGCCGACATGTGTGGGCGACTGCAGACTAGATGGTGCGGCGGGGGGCCGGCGTTCGAAAGGAAAAAAAAAATGAATGAGAATGAAGCAGGTACAGCGCCGGTATGAAATGTTCATGCTCTGTCAACTTCGGGGGGCGGAGAAGGGTGCCATTCCATATTAAGGGCTCGGGATGATTTGTAGATCTCGAGATGGGAAAGATGGAGGGGGTTCGTAATATAATATTATGATAGTTCTTTTCTTGGGAGCAGGGGAAGAGTGGACGGCGGGAGGGTAATTTATGGTTATTTTTTTCTGCTCTTTTCGATCCTCCCTCCTCTCACTCCTTTTTTTCTTTTCTTTTTCTTTCCTTTTCTTTCCTTCTTCCTCCATTTTCGGTTGAATTGAGGCGGAAAGAGGGAAAGGAAACGCAACTGGATTTCGTGCGGTGAGTTGAAGCTAGGGGGTGGGGATGGGGTGGGGCGCCTTCATGGGTTAGGGAAAGCAATATCCTTTGATTTTCTGGCCTCTTGTTAAAGCCTAATCTAACTACTTTTGGAAGCCATAAAGTGTTGGCAAAGATGCATACAGTAGCCAAAGCATGTTCGTGGTTTTTGTGTTTCTTCGCTGCAAAAAAGTGTGCTGAGTTCGCGGGAAAAAAAAAACAGCGAGGCAATACGTTGGCGGAAAGATATGAAAGGGGTAGAATTGAGATAGGGTTTCCACGAGAATTGAACTTGGGAATGGAGAGACTGGATGGGATGAGGATAATGTAAATGTATTGCCATAATAATAAAGTAACGTGAACTTTTTAGTGCGTGACTTGACAGGATAGACCCGGGGGAACAAATGATACACATTGCTGCCACGGTACCACTGGTCTCTGCTCTGCTCTCTCTCTTACTCCCTTAAGTACCTCTACTTTTGCCAGCGTGGTGTTACAACTCAACTATAACTTCCCATTCACCCGAGATAGCAATTATAGAATTGACGGTCGAAGTTTACTTCTGTGCTCTCTTCTATCTCCCTACTTTTCTTCCTCCTCTTTCTTGCCCACTTTATTTTTCACTTCGACCTGCCCTAGTACCCCTTTGCTGCGTTGTTTGTTCGAAGCGTATCCACTTAAACTACAGTCCCCCTGTCACAATCCATGACATAGCTTTTCTCGGTTACTGTTTCTCCCACATTTTACCATCGCAGCCCGCCTCCGTCTCGACACTCTTCCACCATCGACAACAACACTCCAAAGAAACGCTTCTTCTACAACTACTGCAGTACTGCCCTCCCACTCGCTCCACTTCTGCCGGGGGTGCCAGAATCAGCAGCAGCAGAACTAACAGTGTAAAGGAAAACGAACGCTTGTCTGCCCTTGTTGGTGAGATTCGACAACGACGAACAAAGCTACGAGCGAGTCCAAGGCCCAACCGAGAGTCTCAGCAGGAGGCGGTTACTTTGTTTGCTTAGACCATTCGACAAGAGAGGATTAGGGGACTACCTGAGCAAAGGGCTAAATCACTCTTGGGCTCTTGTTAACCTTGTAAGGTTGAGATTTCACCAAAACTCCAATTTTTCTAAGGTAGGACTCCTGTATCCTGATCACGCATTCCCCGCCCTCCCTCCCACGATCGTGGTGCCACCTTTCTACTCCCCCCCCCGCCTCCTTTACGGTTTTTTTCTTTTCTTTTCAGTTCATCACCAATTCTACTCCTTACCCTCTGCATCACTCTTCCTTTCTAGCACTAATGATCCTCCCCCTCCCTTCACGCCCACATCCACACTTCCGTTGCTCGGGTCGGCTCCAACCACCTGTTTTTGCTTATAATTTCTTCAATCCCATTCCCAGACTCCATGTATAGGCTCAACTCTCCTTTATACCCTTTGCCCGGTAGAGCTTTGGGTAACATGCCTGTGGCCGCTGGTGTTGATTTTCCCTATTCCCCACATCTGCACACCTCACGGTAGATATCTTAGCTCATCACTGAATTCCCGACCGTTAGATAGTATTCCTCGTCCGGCACTACTCGCGCCACCTTCAGAATGCCTACATTCAAGCATGTTACCTTGAACATACATACGCCTCAGGAGCCCCCTGCCTCAACTGAAAATTTCTCGTGGGCCAACACTGCTCACTCCCCGTTGCCAGAATATGGAAATCATCGCTTGCGTAACACAGACAAAATCACGAGCTACATCCCGTCTACAACCAACTCGCCCTTTGCTATCTCTATTACTATTTTGGATTCCTACCTGCCTAAGAATGAAGGTGACGAGCGGGAGAGTCTGGCTGCCTATGTCTACTTTGATGGCCGCCAAAAGGAGGAGACCGCTACACTTCTTCGTCGCGGTGTCGAGACTTGGATTAGCAGTAGATGGGTTGAGGTGAAAGAAGGGGAACTTGCGGAAAGGGAGTTCGTTTTCAAGGAAGTTGGTCTCGAGAGTTTTCTGAGCGGCCTCGACCTCTCCAAATCCGATAGGGAGAACAATGCAAAGAACGGAACTCGAAAGGGAGTGAATAGGCGTCACAGCATGCCGGCCAAGATGAAGGCCAACGCTAATGATGATGATGAGGAAGATGCTGATGTCGGGAAGAAGGAATCCGTGGGCCAAATTCGGGTAGACTTGTTCAGGGTTCGCTGTGAGGGCCCGGTTCGCAGGGGTGTTTGGGGTGGTATGTTTAAGGATGCCCGTGGTGATGATGATGATGAGTTTGGAGGTGGGGTGGATGTGAGCCACACTGCTGGGTACGTTATATGGATCCCACCTACTTTAGTAGAGGGAATTGTAATCGGGTCGGCGAGAGGATTATGGCATCTCTTGAACTATTGAATTGATTACGTGAGAGCTTATGCGCAAAATTTATGGTCACAGGTTGTCGGATCCGAAGCCCCTCGATAGGGAGACGGTCTCGACCCAGAGTGTTAGCCACCTGGACCCTGAGGGTGTGGTTTACGCTAGCTTCGTCTTCCTTTATCGCGGAGAGCGTAATGTCCCGTTTCTGCTTTTGTTTGGAGAGATTGCTAATTCGACCTTTGCTTATTGCAGGCCAGCTGAAGAAGATGGGACTGATCAAACCACCTGCGCCCATCCGTGCCGAATCTCTCTCGGCAGTCCCCAGCAAATCCAAGAAACAGGATTTCACGGCAATGACTTCTGCTCTTGAGTCTCTTATCGCCAAGGGTTCTGAGAAGAATGGGGCTTCCAAGCGTTTTAACGATTTCCGCGACGGTAACAATGGGGTCACTAATGGAGGTGACTTGAAGCGCAAGAATGGCAAAAAGATTCCAGGCTTGGACGGGAGGGATGACGAGGTTGAGAGCCTTGTGGGGGATGAATTCGCTAGAGATGAGAGAGACAATTTGCGTGAGAGGATGAGAAGCGAGGAGGATGTGCGTCTCGAGGAAGAGCTCGTAGGTGGGGTGGATAGGATCAAGGTATGCTTTTGTTTTTTAAAGTTTGGAATCTTGGGGTAGGTTCTTATGGGCATAGTTGAAACGTTCGCATTCCACTTCTTCGCTTCGGGATTCTGGGTCTAAGGATAAGGCGTTGACCCCACCCCCGGATTTTTCGGCGAATGGTAAAGCCAAAACCGTTGCGACCCCCGGTAAGGATACAGTCAAGAAACCTGAGCCTGTTCACGCCAATGGCCATGAGCCCGAAACCCCGTTGAAGAAGAGGCGTGGAAGCGGGGATGTCGATGTCAAGAGTCCTGCTAGAGGCCTTGGATTTGGCATGCAGGCTACTCCAATGACAGGATTCGGAGGCAAAGTCGAATTCGGAGGAGTGTTGGGGGGGGGGATGGAGATGGAAGAGGAGGTCCTGTGAAATCTGGCGATTGGATGGCAGCACTGGTAGAACAGTGGTGGCGAGTCTAATCGATGCCAACGATCCAACAATTCCTCTTTTTATTTTATTTTCTTCCCGGATATGAACGGATGGACATTTGTTATGTTTACCCGTCTTGTCTGTTTTTGTTTTTAGCTTGCAGGGGCGGTATTAGGAGGGGGGTATTCTGTGTCGAGCCTGCTCGTTTGTTACCTTGAGAAGGGACTTGACAATCACTGCAAGTTTTCTCGAGATGGAACTAAAGCTCGGATCGCACAGTTGCGCTGTTGGAATACATTTTTCATGTGTTTTATGTCCTTTTTCTTTCTGACTACCCTTCTTCCTTTTGCCTTTATCAAACTGGTTTGGGGGTATGGTTCGAGGGATTTATAGACTTTTTTCTGGCCTTTATAACCCCTCGACGCATTTTTTCTTTGTCTTCACTGCACTCCACTTCACGCCTTTCTTTTGCACATTTGCTTACCCCTTTCACCTGCTTACAATGTACTTTGGGTATACTCTGTCTGGTGTAACTTTTGTTCGATAACTTTTTTCTTTTCTCTTCCCTTCTCTCCACCAAGTTTGCCATGCGAGGAAAAGAAGGAACACAATAATTATTGCAGCGCTTTTTCAGATCGGTTCTGTTTGTACACCTTCCTTACCACTTGTGGTAAAAGTAAGTATATTACACATCGTGGGGGAATCCTGGAAGCTGCAAAGTTTTATTATTTATATTTATATTTTTTATTTGTTCTCCCCTCACCTTCATTACCACAGGGGTTTACTGTTTGCGTGTACGTATTATGCATGCGCGGGGACCGTAGGCGATAGCGGTAGTTATCGCGAAGCGTGGATGTGCGTTTCGTTCCGTTCACTGTTAGTCACTCACCCTGTTTGTTACGCACGGTTGAGTACGTATAGTGTAGTCTAAAATGTATTGATGCTTCTTCATATTGTGTCCAGAGTATTGTAGTTTAGTCTTCTTGCCACGGACTGCATTGGTAGGAGCAAGCCGTGGAGTTAGTCTACGGAGGTACAGCTCCTAAGTTTTGTATGTTCCACAGGAGGTAAGGGCAGCAAACCTCGCTTGTGGAACATACAAAACTTAGGCCCTGTACCTCCGTACTTAGGAAGGTATTGGGTGCCATAACTGACATTACGGTTTGTGCGGGGCTCAATTTTTCTCTTATACCCCCTTACATTGGTTAGTTAATTTTGAGGATGAAATCACGCACTTCCTACTGTATGGTTTTATCGTACTAGCACCGGGACTACCAGCATAGTGGGACATTGACTACCGCAATTTCTGGCTAAACCCGACCCCCCCGCTATTACCAGCATTATGCTAGGTACCATGCTCGGAAAAGTGTACAGTTATTTGCTGCAGGGTTAGGCCTTGGAAGAAATGGTTATGGTGGCTATCTTGAAGGGGTAAGCAAAGTGGTGGGGTTCAAGTTTGCCCAGAATTTAATGTAGTCAGTCGCCTTGCATACTCGTTTATCCCTGGGCTAGCTAGCTAGCTGGCTAGACTAACTAGCGGTGAGCGAGCGAGTGAGTGACGACCCGTGATGACCCGTGACGCACTGACCGCCTCCAGCTTCTGATCATTTCCCCGAGCGGTCTGTGGCACGGGTCAGGTGATTGCTATCGCACTATAGAGTAATACCATGCCATACCACTGATTATTCCCTGGGGGTATGTTACGAGGATGTGTTTCGCTGCGAGTCTTTGGGGGGGATGGTGCTTGGCTGGGAGATCAAAGGTGGGGAGGGGGGTGGGGGCTGTTGCATGTGGGTCATGTGGTGTCACTCGGTGTTCATAAAGTGATGTCAGTCGAAAGTAATCGATGCGGAGGTAATGATTGGCGATGGGGATTTTTACTTTTACCCCTAGGCGGTGGGGTTGAGTGAGTAGCTCTAATGGAGGACTGGGGTTTTGTATTAAGCGGTGGAGAAAGTTCATGATTGATTGGGTTGAGTTGAGTTGAGTTGTCTTGAAAGGGGAGGAAAGGAAGGTCTTGGGGGCAGGAAGTAATGAGGCTAGGAAAAGATGATGAGGAAGGAAGGAAGGAAGGAAGGAAGGAAGGAAGGAAGGAAGGGGGAAATGGCGGGTGGGTGAGTTTTTTTTCATAGCTTGCGTGTTCCTCTGCTAGTGCGTGTGCGTGCTTCTGGGACCTCAGAGTGCGGGCATCTCCTATACCGGCTGCAGGTATTTCCGAAGATGGTGGGGGAAGGAGGGGGGAAAGAGAAACAGGAAAAAGAGAGAGAAGAGGGTGGGCTGCGGTGTGTGTAGTTGGATGGGGATCGGGCTAGGGGCAAATGTAGTGATGGGCACGATCATGCTCGAGCAGAAAATTTAGCCCATGCTCGAGCATAAATCGTGCTCGAGCACACCAAAAATTTATGATCGAGCATGATCGTGCCCATCACTAGGCAAATGATTCGTAGTAGTTGATTTTGCGGGCAGATTACGAGATGAAGGAAAGGTGGAAGGGAAGGTGGGGTCTCGGGATGGGGGGTGGAAGAAGTGCGAAGAAGGGGAGAAAAGAGGTGTTGGGATGAGTAGTGGGGGAATTGTGGTAGGGATTTCGGGGGATGGTCTGGGGGGCCATATGTATTGGAAGGGCTATCCGGGCTAGCTGTTGTGGTATCGGTTGGATGTTTTGGTAAATGCACGTTCCCGGGCGAAGGGGGAATGGTGGTTGTGGCATTGTGCTTGTGTCGGTGTAGGGGTAGCGAGAATATCGTTTTTGTCTGCTGAATATTGTATTGCGGTGTCACTGTAAGCCAGGCTGAGGATGTGATCTTCAAATCATCTGTGATTCTCTCTGGGGGAATCTGGGATTTGGTGGGTCGAGGGATGCGGTGAGGTCTGTTAGTGGCACGCAGGATCGATGGACGGGAGGGCTGGGGGGGGGGGCTTCTAGCCTTCTACGGAGCAGCAGGAGACGACGTGAGGAAGGGACGACGGCTCGCCCCCACTGTAGTTCACGCTTTCGCCATCTGGGTTGTGTCGCGGGTCAGAGCGCTCTTACGGGGGTGGTTCTGATGGCTTCCTTTTTTAAACTTCAGTTTTTGTTTGGGGATGGGGTTCTGGTTCTCCGGGGAGTTGTCTCGGTCGTCGGGTACATGGATTAAGCAAGTTAAGGACTCTGTCAGAGGAATACCGATAGCCTCTGGAGAGCTGGTAGCTTACGGGAAGGGCTGGGGTTGGTATTTTACTGTGTCGAGGGTAATCGTTGCCTGGGTAAGGGAGGTGGCTACGAGAGAAACGCAGAGAATGGCAGAGATGGTCAAACTGGGAAATAGGTTGCACAAAGGTGGACGGTAGAGTGAGAGGATTCACTTGGAACTTGGGCACTATGTAGGAAGAGTATGAGGTAACTTCGACAACTTCGTTCGCACTCCCCAAGAACCAAAATAACGAAGGAAACAGAGGTGTAAGGAAAACACAAATAATGCATCCTGATCCTTCCACAGATCACCATGCTTACACTCTCGTGACAACAAAGGAAAGGCGTGTTGATAGAGTCTTCTCCGCAGACAGCTAAACTGCTAGAGCAATCTAACACCCTCCTGGATACTCTGTAACGCTCCTGAGCCATCTGTGACACTCTCAACCGCACCCTTCCAACAATGTGGAGACTGCGGTAGTATTGCGAAAGGAGGACAGATCCCGTCTTCGTGCTGAAGCTTGCCGCTTCCCTCTTGTTGATTAGGTCAGTAGGATTACTCGGGTTGTAGAGAGGGAGCAATGGGAAAAGTGGGCCGGTGGCTCTTCTGGAAGAGAAAGGGCCGATTCAGTAGGGGCGCCTGAGTAGAGAGTTTGAGTTAGCTTTGGCTGAGCTAGATGGAGGGGCAGTGGGACAGGTTTGCTGTGCTCTCGGCACACTCAAGCGTGGGGCTCACTCCTCCTGAGACGGCTCCCATAAGGGGTAACTGACGGTTGCTCTGTTGGCGATGGCGATTGACAGGATGCCGTAGATTTTGGTGCTTCTGAGGATTACTTTTGGGGCGGATGGGGAAAAGGCGCTCATCCGGGCTCTACACGGATACTATGGGCTGTTTTGGCACTGCTTATCACGTGATTCATTTCTGTCACTGCTCTTCATGCACTCTCATCTCCTGAGGTTAGCTCAAGCCGAGGGTAGAGTTTATCCGGCATTGGTAGCTCAACTGAGTTATCCATTGTCCCAAGAGTATTGAATCCGTCAGCTGGGCTCGCAACATGGCCGTAAAAGTCAAGGGACGCTAAAAAGGGATTGCAGCCAATCTCTCCCCCTTTACCCACTCTTGTCTGAAAGGCTTCTCGCATATATGACGTATAGTAAGAGAAGGCTGTTCATCTGGAACCACTTTTCGAAAGTGGGTGGTTTGCGCAGGGATGTAGAGTCAGGGTCTCATACCAGCCGCTCTTGGCCAGATCGGAGGCCTGCGGTGCTATTTCATATCAGAATATGGTTGATCCATCACTAGAGCCTGGCTTAGGGCATGGACATATCCCACTTGTGGCATCCAGTCTGGGGGCTGGCGGTTGGGGTTGGCTTTTCTTGGCGAGCTATGGTGCTGCCAAAGGGAAGGTTTGCTCCCCTCAGGCGGTTCGAATATTGCAATTTATTGTTTCTTTCCATAGCTGTCGCTTGGCTTGCACCGAAGCGCAGGATGCACCATATCACCCTTTGGACGTGAGAGGATGCATGTTTTAAGTTATCCGGCTCCTGTCCTGTGGGTATTTTCTTCAGCACTAAATTCAGGTCCCCTTGGTTGCGAGAAACCCCGTGCATTGATGGATGATTCCCACACAGGCTCGGACAACAGGGAACCAGGAATTAACTATTGGGTGCCTCTGACACGAAAGATTCAGGTACCGGTACGGTAGATGTCTGGTTGGGCAGTGGCTAACGCGGCTCCGTGGTGCAATATCCTCTGGGAACAGTAAATACGAGTTCTCAATGCGTTGGTACACTAGCAGTGCTTCTGCAAAAGGCTGAAGAGTGAATCGAGGACCGCACCAGGTGTGTGGGGTTGGTGGATGACCCGATATCCAAGCATATCAAGCTCACCTAATAGCGCTGAAACATTGAGATTTTGACCAGTTCTCACCAAAATATAGAGTAGCGGTCGCAGTAGCCTTCTTATTTAGTAGCTACACGCTGGTGGGGCTAGGTTTGGGTAAACCACGCGAGAATTTATGGTGGTTCGGACCGTTTAGCAACTGGAGCTAGTCCTGAGGCTTCATTTGCAGAGAGCTTGATGGAGACCCTGCCAGCGATTATAGTTGATGATCTGTGGGGTAAGGTGTACCGTATTATCTTGAATAAGAGAGAATTGTCTCAGGGCGTCTGAGTTTCCTCTCTAAGTAACGCGTCGTTTTATTTTGCCGGTGTTCTCTCCCTTCCCCACAAAAATACGTCCTGAGTCAATTCTCTCTTATTCAAGATAATACGGTAGGCGGAAGTGCCCTGTTTTTGAGCCTACCGACCCTCCACGCTAAGTTAGCGCGGGGATCGCGATATCCGCACAGGGATTAACTTGCTTAAGCCCTGGGAGAGCCTGACGTACCCGAGCAAGCCAGATGTTGCTAGAAAGCAAACCAGGAGACAACCATCAGAAGCACCAAACGTCCACCGGATGAGCAGGAGAAAAAACGAGAAAAGTTAAAATTAAGTATCCGAAATAACAAATTCAAGAGCTGCTGTCATGGCCTTGAGCAGGGTTAGCTGGATGGAGGTCATGGGGGGATTCTCAGCGATGGGAAGTCGATGGAATAGAGGAGGTTCCATCAGACGATGTAGCCAATATGGGCCATCTGGACAGCGCATTGGCATGCTGTAGTGTGGGGGTGCTCTAATTGCATTTATTCCGAGATATAATAATTCCACGATTCGATGGAAAATTTTTCTCAAGTTCCCGATAGGTTAACTATGAATTGTCCAATGTGATTCGTCGGGTGCCGGGAGTCCCGTTGAGCTTGATCAAACAGACTGTAAGGATACTTGCGTAGTTGTCTCCAGGTCTTGGGTCGATTGATCTGAAGCTATGCTCATCCGAGAGACACTCTTAAAACTCCAGGATTCCTTGGATTTGCTCCTCACCTGAGGTTTAATTAGTTTCTGGAGGAGCTCGGGCTGCCTCCTCAACACTTCCCAGGCAAGCATCTGGCCCCATCGTCTGTGGGCTGTAGATTGCTGCGACGGACAAGACCGGCAGTGCAATATTATAAGCTACACTTTAATGTGCATTATTGGAGAAACTTGATACGAGGGGTAGAGAGGTGGAGAGTTGATCATGGGAGTGCAACAGCGCCCTCTAATCCTGTCCAAGACCATAGGCTGGAAATATAGGACCAGTGATCAGGAGGGCTTGAGGTGAAAGACATTCTTCGTTGAATTAGGGTTTATGATCCATGAAAAAGATGGGGGGGGTTGCACTTGGAGGAAGGATATTGGCGAATAGATTAGAGCCTTGCTTTATACCTTTCTATCACATGCCTACCGGTAAGCACCGCGAGTTATTACTCGAATAACCTGAAAACAGTAGAGGACACGTTTTCCTTGTGATTTCTCGCATCTAGACTAGGCCTTAAGTATTAACGGGTAATTTCCTGAAGTAAAGGATGGTTCGAATGCCAAAATTGCTAAAAGAGTGTAAGATACGCCCACGCGCGTGGGGCTCTCATATCCCTTGTACATTGGGAGCAATGCCTATCAACAGCAATGGAACCACGAAAATCTCTTGGGTGGTTGTTTTCGGATATGCCTCTAGTGACATTGTAAACTCTTGTTATAACTTGTTTCGCTGAATAATGGGAAGAGAGTGCAAGCGAAGCATTTCCAAGAGCTGGTAGTACTGTACATGGAGAGCTTTGGGGACGCGGCTGCACATAGACAATTGGATTGAAAAGAGAGCAATATATATTCAATGTTAAGGAAGCTCTTGTGACTGAATAATTACGGTAATTGGGCGAAAGGTTGTAGAGACATGGTGACTATCATTAGAAATAGCCTTGGTGTTTTCGCTATTCTACAAGTAGTCTTTTCTCTCTTATCCCCCGACCGGAACTACAGCGTAAATCTAAAGAACAAGCTCACAGAGCTGCCGCATTGACCTGAAATCCCTCACTGAGACTACCCCTTGATTTTTGGGTCCGTTACCATCTCGGCAAACCAACACAGCTTTCCACCCGGCAAGCTTTGCCCCGTGATAATCCTTGGTTACATCATCTCCGAGATGCATACGAGTCCATGGACCCTCGAGATTCCTGCATTCTTTTGCCATCCTTTCAGCCTCGCGGAAGATTTTAAAGTGAGGCTTTTCGACTCCCACGTCATATGAAAGCGTAATAAAGTCTATCTCCAGTTTTGGTTCAACCAGGGGATTTTTACGGGGTCTCCCGGGCTTCCGCTTGGGAGGTGGGATTTCTTTGGGGTCAATCCGGAGTGCTTCCTCCCAACCAGTTTTTGATATGGATGACCTGACTCCAATTGATAGAGAGTTTAGAATCGGCACAACACGGCTGTCGGAATTGGTTATTACCCCAACTGTGACTGTGTCGTAAGGCCAGAAAGAGGCTCGCCGAGACCGAAAATGCTGAAGGAATTCAAGGCAAGGTATCACATCACTGTAGAGTTCGTAGCCGGCAGAAGTGCTGAATCGCCGAATCAAATCTGAGATGATACCAGCCGTAAGGCCGTCGGGTGCCAATGGCTCCAGGGTCTTCCTGATTACCTGACACCAATGGCTATTTGTCAGCCTGGCGCTGAGCATGTGTGATGTAAATATCCATCGTTTGTCTAAGGGCTAGTGCACTTTATGCCCCCACCGAATTGGTTTCGTATCATATCAAAAAAAACTCCACAGAATTGAGATAGGGGTCTTCTCGGGGCCCTGCTTGCTGGGGATGCGGTAGGCGGAAGGCTAAGTAGAATAAATCTACTCTATCTTAGAGTAGTTTGGGTATGAATAATGTCATATATAAAGTTATATATGAAGAATGGCGGGGGATCGTAGCATTGAATGGGAATGGGAGGGCACCACAAAGTAAAAGACAGGGGGATGCAGCGGCGGTGAATATGATGGAGAGATACTTACTCTTCCCCACCACTCTGCGGGGCGCATGCCGACGGATTTGCCGTAATTTGGAAATAGTTTGCTCCCCTCTGCGAAAGCTGGTTTCGGACCAGTCAGTAGAAATTCAAAAGATCTTGTGCGGATTTCATCTGATACTGGGGCAACTAATGCCCAAGGCAGGATTTTCCGGCTTCCGGAGCCATCCGTGAGCCTCTGGAAATTTACATCATCCCTTGCCTGACCTCTCATGGTGGTGTGGCATAGACTACTGACATCACCATGTTATCAAAAGCTAGATTGTAATAACCTTGATGTTGGAGTAATAGCCATATGCGCCTGGGATAGGTGGGATTGGAATATGCAAACAAGCCCCCCAGACACCATGAAGAAGCCAGCAAGGGCGGTAGGCTACAGGATCGCAGGGAATTCGCATACACCTACCTCCTTTGAAGGACGAGCTGACCTGCTTTTCCGTCAAACCCGTTATGCCGTGCTCCTCGGCCACCGCGATATACTGCAGAGGGACTGGCAAGCGCGGTTTGAAAAGCGTACCAAAGGCATCGAAAGTGACTAGAAGGTTGCGCGTATTAGGTCGAGGCATGATAGAATGGGTGATGTCCGGCGGAGGGGATGCGGTGAGTTGATGAAAAGTTATATCTTGTGTGCTGGCGGGGAAGGAGGGCCGTAGTCTTGACGATAGGGTGGGAGATCTGCACGCGTGTGTTCATAAAAATATGTACTGTACCGCACCGGTATCCGTATCGGGGCATGTAATTGTGTTGTGTTGTGGGGTATGATACCGTATAGTACTCGTACAGTACCGGATCAGGTTTGAGGGTTTTCACCAGCTCTTAGAGCAAATGTGGCAAAAACCACCTTCAAGATGAAACCCCACCCAGCAACAGTCACAAGGTTGGAGTGGTGAGGAAGCGGAGACAGGGGTCGGGGAGTCACTCCAAGGCTCAAGATTCGATTGCAAAACGATATGGTGCCGACATGGTAATTGGTTAGTGGGGTGTCGAGGGATCCCATAACATGCGTTCCTTCCGCCAGAGCTCCCTCTGGAGGCATACGAAAAGACTACGAGCACAACTGCGCTACTGGATGCGATAAAATGCGAGCTATTCTCCCACCATTTGAAGGATTAAATACAGGCCTCATCAGTATCTCCCCTAGTATTCTATATAAACCTCTCCTCGCTTTACTTTTGATTTCAACTCGAATACCGGTTCGGCAAGCGGTCTCACAGTGCATCTCTCACACAAACACAAACACCAACACAATCCATAAGGAATCGCTACGGTACCGGTATCCTTCCTTGTCACTACCAGCGGGAAACCTCTCATCCAGCCTTTATCGCGTCGTTTCCTTTTTTCACCTTTGGCCGGTTTTGATTGTTTGGGAGTCGTTTGGTGTTCGTTTATATCTCGCGTTCTTGCTGCCCTAAAGCAGGAGGTGAAGAAAACCGCCCAAGATTACCGTATCATACCTGTAGTTTTTTCTACGACAGGAAGGGGATACCGATCGTCTACGGCACTCTAGCTTTCAAATTCAACCACGAATTCTTTTGTGATAATCTAGAATCATTTTTGGTTCTTCATGTAAGCAAGCTCTCCGCTCATTTTCCCCCCTTTTTCCCCGGACAGAAAATTGATTTTTATGGCTCACTGTATCATACAAGTACAGTAATCGCCTAATCAGCCACTACTCTGCAAGCACTTTGTCTCAAGCCTCTTTTAGACTATTTTGCTTTTTGCCCTCAGATGAGCGAAAGAGGAAATTATTTAGCCACGTACGCAGCAGTAGTTCCTGATGTCGCGTCAGCAAAGGGGAGGGACGACCGGCTGGCAACCACTCATTTCTCTGAGAAACCCTTAACCCCTTCCCCTCTTCTCCCCATCCCTGCCCAAGATGGCTTTCGTCTTTCTGTTCCGCCTTCCGGTTCTCGATTCCAAGCGGAGGACATTGGCAAACTTACACCCTCAAAATTACCTCCTATACCTTGTAAATTGTCTTCTTCGCCCTCGCAGAGTGTGCCCTTGCCTCAGCCATCCTCACCTTGCTCCCCGCCAACCCAATCTCCAACTGGAATGAACAATTCTCAAGCCAAGACAGCACGAAAGTCTGCGCACATATCTGCTAACCGAGGGGATGGACACACATCTTCAGGTAATGTGAGTAGAAGAACCTCTGTCCACCAGGGCCCAAAATCTTTGATGGATGGGAATGGTTCACCTTCGCCCGGCGAAAATAATTCTGCGAGCTCGACAAGTGAGTCGGGAATCTTGGCGCGAAGTTCCGCTTCGCTTGCTAGGGTTATTGTGAGTTTTCTTGTGCACATTGCAACCTAGAACCCCAAGCTCACTCATTTTATTTGGTAGATCCCAACCACACAATCCAATCAATGTTCACCCTCGAAACAATTGCATCAGAATGTGTCACAATCGGGCCGGCAGGGCATGCTCTCGCTCTACTCACCATCAAGGACCCCCCCAATACCCATTCGTGAGGGTAGTTTGGAGAGTACTTCTAAAGCGGGTCGGCGGAAGACAGCCACCCCTAAAGCCGCTGCAATTGCTCAAGAGCCGAGAATGAATGTGGACGGCACTACAAGGAAGAATCCTCGGAAACATCAAACCGACAAGCCTGAGGAGAGAAAGGCGAAGAGGAAACGAAAGACATTAGAAGGAATGGGTAGATTCGCACTACCCAATCCGCGGGGCAATTCTAATGCTCGCCCAAAATCATATCGCCATAATGCTAGAAGTACTCCGGTTTCTGGGCAACCGGCTGAGAGAAATGCTTCCTTTTCAACTCCACGAATCCCTACGGAGGTTCATCAACCCCAACATAGAGGTCCTTACGTGGGTCAAATGTCGCGACCACCAGTGACCCCCACTAAGGAGCGTGCCGATGCGATTAGTATATCGTCATCTCCGGTGTCACCCGCAATTTCGACTAATCATACCGCAAACACATCTGGAGGGGCAGACATCATTGTTCTAAGCCCTGATAGTAGTCATGGGACCAGTGGGGTAGGAAGCGATCCCAGAAGCTCCACCGAGTGCTCTATACGTGGCTCTGAGTCTGTTAGCCGCTCGCCGTCCTCTGTATCAGATGAAGGTGAGATATTTTACACTTGATCAGTGCCCCCGTTTTCGGTGGTTGAGATAATTTGGGCCTAGTACTAGAGCCGCCTGGTTTAAGAGACTAGGCGGGTTCGGGCTAGGCTCCAGATCACTATTCTGTCTGCATCATTGAAAACGAGTGCTTCAGCATTCGTGCTCTTGGGCACGTGTACCCTTCAGATTGGCCAAACTCAGTGCCCAAAATATTTTATGGGTTTATCCCCTTGAACGTAGTGTGGGGATACTGAGCTGGGCAGGGGCTGTCGTAGAGCCGCTAAACAATTTGTCTCTGAGCAGGCTATATTTTGCGGAACCGCTCATTATTGGTATTAAAGGAATCGCGCTGACAATTGCGTCTCCCATTGTAGGAGCGAAAGGCATTGTAGGGGCGAAAGGCACGGACAATAAACCCGACACACAGGAGGGGGCTGCGGGAGGTAGTTATCACCGATACCACTTTGGTGTTAAATTTTGCTCAAATCTCTGACATCATTCTCCATAGCTCCTACAAAACGTGTGGTCGCTGATGGGCTCGAACGGGCGCTCAGAGAGATTCTGCCTGTTGCAAGCGAATTTTATAGAAAACACCCTGAGCTGGGAGTCCATTACTCGCAACAGCGGTTCGATAATTTTCTTAACAAAAAAGATGGTGTGCAAGGGCAGGAGAGGTTAGACTTTTTGTGGGAGAACTTAAGAATGTATACGAGGGATGGGCGGGTTCTCGAATGGAAGGAGGGTCTTCTAGACTCCTTCAAGAAAAACGACCACCAATTTGCTCTCACGCACCATCTTGAGGTTTGGGGACTAACCCCCCCGGCGGTAGCTGCTGAAAAGCGGCCTGAAGAAGGATCCCCCGAGTGTCCTAAAGAAAAGAACCCTCAGGGAGACCTAGGTGTCGGGAATGAGGTACCCTTACAGGTCGGGGAAGAGAACGCGTTGAGGGAGAACCCAACAAACGAACCAAGCCCAGACGGGATTGCCATGCCGAGGGCGGATCTAAGCCAGCAAACCGAAGCCCCACCCCAGTCTGCCGTAGAGCCAGTGCCTCCCTCACCCGCAGGTCCCTCTAGACGCTGGTCATCCGAAAATCCGACACACACTTCAGCAGAAGACTCCCAGCCAGCTTCCTCATCGCCCCAGGAAACTCCTAAGGATCCTGTTAAACCGGTATCCCAGTTAGAGCTCCGAGATAGTTGCATAGGGGGTCAACCAAGTTTGACGGCCTCGTCAACCCCTCCAACTTCTCAACTCGTCGTACATTCTACGAGGATAGGACGTAAGAAGCTCACACGTCCTTCGCCACCGGAGTTCGCTGGCGAGAGTCAGTCTGTGGTGGAAGCTCGATCAAGAGTTCTCTCCAGTGGTTCGGGGCAGTCCAAGAATCCAGTTCTTCAGAGAATCAGCCATCTTCGTGCTCGCGAGCATTCGATCTGGCGAGAGCTTAGCGATGTTGCGAAGAGGGTTAAAGAGAAGGATATTGAATTCGAAAAGATGATTGAAAATGCGAAAGTCCCTATTGATGACGAAATGGACCCCGATCTAGACTCCGGTCTGGAGGCCGACAGCGTCGTGCCGATCGACAATGAGGGGCTGAAAGTATCACCAAACTGGGAGGCCCTATGGATCATCCACAGAGATCAGCGTTCCTTCCACGAGGAAATGAAGCAACAGGAGATGCAACTTGTGAGGGAGGGGAGTATCATAAATGTGGAGATAAAGGAGCTTCAGAAGCGTACTAGTGAACAGGCAGCAATGGTGAATCAGATGGCCCACCGCTCACCGCAAAGCACTGAATCAGTCCTCGGAGATGACGATTTGACCCTCCCAACTAAGTCTTCCTCAGCGACGGGGCCTTTCAATGATTTGCGGGAAGCCCCGGCTTTCGGAAGCCATGGATTGATCTTCGGGATCCCGGTGGGTGACTCCCTCGTTGAGGGGCTTAAGCTGTGGTCTGACACCATAACCCCTGCTGCGACTGGTAACGGCACTGCCGAGGCTTCTGAGGCGGCCAGAGCCAAGAGAAAGACTAGAAGGAGGAAGATGGGGTGGTAGTGTGTATCCATTTTCTTGTGTGAATATTCTAGTCGTGCGCTGCATTATGTTCGCTGGTGGTTAGTTGGGGTCTTTGTCTTTTCCCTTTTTTTCGGCTCTTTTTTTGTTTAGTTTTTCTTAAGATTCGCGGCCATGGCACTGCAAGCGATCTCCTTCCAGTTGGAGTTCGTGATTATACCCCCTCACTTTTACACATAGTTGTGTCGGATTCTTCATCTTGGTTTCTTTCACCTATTTTATGCCTTTTTTCCCCCTTCACTCGTTTGCGGATTTCAGTTTGAGCAAGAGAACATGGTTTTTTTTTTGGCGTTGCGCTTCGGGATTAAGTTATGTGGAGGACGTAACTTGACGTTTGGTGTGGCAATTCGAGATGCATGAGCGAGGTAAAAGGGTTAGACCCCTCTGATCACTGGCGCCAGGAGCTCGTGACTGGTTTGTGACTAGGACTATATCCTCCGTTCGATCGGTACCATACTCGGATGATGGGCTAGAACATGGAGGTTCTTCGGGTCGAGTGATACCGGTAGAGGTAGTGGACTGTATAACCCAGTTACTTGTTGAAGCTAGGCGAACCGGCAACGGAATCTTTAGGCACTGGGCCCTGGCCATCATTCTCAGCGATGTAGCGATAATCGTGGGGACGCAGATATCAGTCGAATAGCATGTGAAGGAGGGGTCAAGGCAGTTATTCAGCTCCTGGCTTGATTATATCATAGCACTGCCCTTGCTATCCATTTTTAGCATCCTCTCTATAAATCGTCAAGATGGCAGAATGATTACGACCTGTTGGAAGAGAGTTGTCAGTCTAGTCCGCAGTAGCGCAGCCCGATCTACCAACCTTGTATGAGCTGGTGGGGCCCGCATCTCAACTCAAGTATTGTCAGCACGCAGCCTTTTTTTTTAGTGGGCGAAGGCGTTGCAATCTACTGAAGGCTCCTGGGGCTAGAGCCCGGCCCAAAGGCGTAAATGACTTATCCCTTTTGAGAGTATCGTAGCTTTAAGAAAGGGGAGTTGGAGCTATATGGCGTGAGGTCATTACCATCCGGCTGGGGTTGTATATCCTTTGTGTCCTGTTTGAGTGAGCCCGAAGGGTCATAGCTTTAGCAAGGCGCATTCGCTCACCCAAAGAAACAGTAGAGGTCAAGCTTTCATATGACTCTTGATCTAGCTTCGTGAGCTGGCAAGGTGGCCTCGATCTGCGTGGTATGCGATAGTGAGAAGGCTGAGCGCGAGATACTATCCAAGGAAGTCCACTGCGTTGGCCAGACAAAGTCAAAGATGCTCTGCTCAGGGCACTTGACACCTTGGCGGTATTCCATTCCCGTGTCCACCGCCAAATGCCTGTCATTGAGTTACCAGGCCGGAGCTCCATCACAGGGCTCTCCCAATGATGGAGACTACGATTTCCGGTTTGGTACGACGACCGTGATAGTTTAATCTGTGGGGAGAGGGATATTTCAGCACGGGTGGTAACTATTACCTAGAACGGGTTAGTGTTGTTTAGGAATGCGGCTCTGATGGGAAAATTTGTAACTTCGCACTCATTTCGCACAGTGTTGTCCTTGGCAAGCAGCTAGCTGTCCAAGTAGCAGCACTCCCCCATACCGGTATGATAGCTGGATTTTTTGACCGCTTTCCCACCGATACTCGTAGTGCAGACGAGTGGGACAAGGTAAGACCGACTGAGCGCCAACAAGATAGGGAATCCTCACATATTGTTATTAGCCAGGATTTTGGCATTGGGGTGAAAATGATTCCATACCCTAGTCCTATTATCACACTTCTCTGCTCTCTCTCTCCGCTCTTGGAGAGTATGGGTATCATTTTTGGTCCGCAAGCTATTCCGAGGACTCTCTGGCTGGGGGTTGCCGCAAGGGAATTTTATTCTTGCAGTTGGAGATGGGGACTCGATGGTAAATTCTTAAAAGCTAGGTAGATGATGTCTAGAGATCTTGCGGTTCTCCCTCAGTACGGTTGCCGCAAGCCCAGCTTCGATATTCCGCTTCGCTATACTCCACTCTCGGCGTCTGCTAGCCCCAAAACTACGGCAGAGCTCGGGGGTTTGACTACCCTCCCAACTTTGAAATCCCCAACTATTTTCCACTAACCCGCTCACCCCCATACAGCATTAAGCTCGACTCCCAGTCTTCGGGAGTTGGGGGGGTAGATAACACCCCGGACACCGGTTGGGGGTTTCAAGCAAGTAAACGCTAGAAAAAGGAAAAAAGGAAGGAAAATTTTGTGACCCAAGAGCGACAACCGTAATAAGAACCACACTCTAGGTTCCTAATTTTTTGAATGCTAAGCATTTTTGGCAGGAGTGTTTCACTATTTTTTCTTCACTCGTGAGACGGGTTGGATTTCTGATGCCCCGTATAGTATCTTGCCGGTGCGGTACTCGCACCTACCAGTACCGGTTCATATAAGTATTGTGCGTGGACACAATTAAGCGGAGAAAAACGACAACGAACACACAATTTGCCCGGTGATGACAACCTCATAACATTCAACCACCTCATCATCAACCAACAAAAATAACAAAAAATAATATAAATACATAGCAGTAATCAGTACTTTGTATGTTATGTGTGGACAAAATTAACTGAACATGAAATATGCATGGCATCCAAATCTCTCCCTACAATCATGCATTTTAAACCTTATACACAGCAATCACTCTAGCTTAATCAAAACCTAGCTCTGTTACCAGATCCCTATCCAATTGAGAATGTTTGATCTTTAGTCAGAAACAAGCTTCACTGTTATTAATCTAACTGAATCTTACAATTGGTCTACTCCATATGGTCATAAAAGGTCTAGTGGAGGTCATAACTTATTATTACAAACTTCTTGACCTTGAGGGTTTTCATTCTCTCACAGGCTTAATTGTAGGTAAAATAGAAGCAGTTATTAAAGGTAATTGATAGCATAGAAAATGCTGATTTTCATGATGTATTTACATTTTTTATTTTTTATCCTTGTTATCAGTATCATGGGGTTGATAGGGGAGTATTAGTCCTGTCATAACTAAAAGTTTTTCCTGTTGCGTTGTCTCCGGGTCCTTTTGTCCACCCACAATAATACGTTTTTCATGCAGCGGCTAAAGTCTAGAACGTATAATTTTTCTCACACAACGGGAGAATCACAGCAGGAGCGAGGTAGTTTCAATTTTACTAGCCAGAATTCGGCCAGTGTAACCAGGCGAAGCGCGAATCCTGGCCTTTTGAGTTGGAGGTGGAAAAAAGTCTGGGGAACCCTCTATCCTTCCAGCTACAGTGGCTCCATTGTTCCATGTCTGATGTACGGAGGTACAGGGCATAAGTTTTGTAGGTTCCACAAGCAAGGTTTGCTGCCCTCACTCCCTGTGTAACCTACAAAACTTATGCCCTGTACCTCCGTATATATACCGCCCTCTGAGCGGCCTATGGGCTAATCATATGATACCCCCTTCACCTCACTTACCCTCAACCCCAGATAGAATATCACCCAGATCCGACATCATCCGGGATGGAGCCAAAGCGAGGAGGCCTAAAAACTAGTGATTGAATTCGATTCCCAAGAAACCCTTAATACCTATATTAGGCATTTCACTCGCTCCGAGCTTGGCTTGGGGGCTTGAAGTCAGTTACCTTCAGTGCTGGAATCTGCCCTCTTTGGTTTCCGCATATCATCAATCATGGAATTTTTTAACCTACTCTCTGCCTGGAATCACTACTCCCAGATCTATTCTCTCCCTCAGCTCATACAAAAGCTTCTGTGTCTAAAGGAAACTCCCCACACGTCCTGTGATACTTCGACTCCGCTGGGGGGCTCACTCGGGAAAAATAACCTGTATGAGCGGCTTGATTCCGTTACTGAGCTTGGGGATATCTCCTTGGGGATGATGGAGGGGAGCTGTGCTGGAGATTGGAGGGCCAAGCCAGTAGCCTAGGAAGGGCGATGGGAGTACTAAACAATCGGGTTTAGGAATGCACCGGAAGAGTACGTGAAGACGGTGAGACAACTAAGCTGTGAGACTATACATCTCATCGAGGAGGCTCTCCGAACTCCCATAGGTGAAATAGCACCTACAGTCTCCCGAAGGGTCGCGAGATTCTCGAGTTGGGAGAGTCGTGGCTTAAAAGCGGGTACATGCCGGCGCTTAAGACAAGGCTTAGCCCAAAGAGGAACTTCAATGCCGAGAGCAGACAAGAAAAGCATTGCAGAAAATTTAAAAGCATGGTTGACCAAGTATAAATTTGGGAAAATCCATGTCAAGAGGCCAAGAAGGCCGCCACTCTCGCGATTCGAGGATCTCGTGATCCTTCATGAGAATGTAATTCTATTGCCTCTTGCGCCGCCTTCAGTTTGAAGACTACAACCGCTGCCATCAGGAATGTTTAGATTGCGGCTTACGGACTCCCGGGGGCACAGGTTCTAGCTAGCCAGATACTTACCTTCACAAATGGATGGTCGAGAACAGGGCAGGGAGCGCACAATGACCATAGCGGCTAGTCAACCTGCCTCGAGAAAATCGGTCAGCCCCCAGAAGAAGAAACAAGATCCTGGGCGGTGGTGGCTACTGGGTTCGTGCCCCCACTATCCCTGGATCAATCGTTGTAAATTTTGGTGACATTTTCGAAGCCACTACGACTGGATGTGTCAAAGCAAGAGCTGATTGTGGCCTGGTTTGTTCGCTCAATTTTGGCCTGCTCACCTATACAGCCTAGCACTTCCACCTAGTCATCGAAAAATACCTTACTATTACTATATTCCATCACGTTCGTCATGGGACTACCACTGAATATGGCCGCCATTACCAAGTGGTGCATCCCATAAAAGTCCTCTCCACCGCGAGATGGCAGTGAAGATGGATTTTTAGACAGGAGGTAGATGAGGAGGAACTAGGGGTCTCAGAGTTGAGGCAGCGGTTCCGCAGGTGGGTAAGAAGCGGTATGAGAGCGTAGCCATAGGATCAATGCGGTAGCGAAGGTGTGCGGGGGGGTAGTGGGTATATTATTTCTCAATCAGGAGAATGTGGGATAGTTGTTTCGAGTGCATCTCGCTATGCTACCCCTAGAGGCATGTTATCTTATCCATAAGGTAACGCAGGCGAATTGCCTTACTCCACTAGTGGTACAAGTACCTTAAACGAAATATCTATTCAGGTGAGCTCCACCCGGACCTTTTTTGGTGAATATTTAGATGCCTCGGCAGGGCCAAGGCACAATACTCCCTTGTAGAAATCCTTATCAAATCACTCTCCATCATCCTTTAGATTTAGTGATGTAGTTCTAAGTCGGTATGCTAGGACGGATATCAGTGCAATACCCCTATGTGTCCTGTTTGCCCTCGTAGGTATTGGAGGACTTCCCGTAGGAATCTGGAAGCAATTTAGAAGGGGTCTTGGCAAAATTTTGCGCTAAAATCTAGAAACGCTCTTGTTAGATTTCCAATCTGGAAAGAGTCTGAACCAGGGGGGGGGGGGGGGGTGGTTCAGATTTAGCACCGTAAAGATTTTGGAAATTGTGAGGCGATTGGATAAGAAATCCTCCAGACTATACTGAATGCGATGAAGTAGTGTGAGAATGATATCAGTGTCCGGTACAAATAAACAACTTGACAATTAGATAACCGAGCTATTGAGTACCAGAAACGATGACAGCAAGAAAAAATTCAAAACGCCTATCCGTCCTGATGAAGCACTCTCTTCAGAACAGAATTCTCTTGTTACTTATTATTATCCATCAAGGCCTAGCTGAGCGACAAAAGAGACGAAACCGTTTCTACCTAACACGGAGAAATCTCAATCCATCCTCCCGGTCAGCAACAGCTTGGGAGTACCTCTACGAGTCTAAGGATGATCGTGCATTTATTTTGACAATGGGAGTCGGAGTTTCTGTTTTTCAGCAACTTCTAGACTCAGGATTTGAGGCCACATGGAATACTATGCCAATCCCACGAGATGATGTCTTGTCAAATGCAAAACTCCGGGTTCATCATCGATCCTTGACCTCCACCGGTGCTTTAGGACTTGTTCTACATCATCTCAACTCAACAATGGTCGACTATAGCCTTCAACTGATTTTTTGGCATAACTCCTGCAGCTTGTCCAAGGTATCGGAACTGGGCTTTATCCATTCTACAGGCGGTATTACGCAACTTCTATAAGGCACGAGTTACCTGGCCAACAAAACAGCAATGTCAGCAGTATTCCGCCCTTATTTAGCAGCGACACCCTCTCTTAGAATATGCTATTGGGTTTATTGACGGCTGTCACCTTCCAATTGCTGCAGCAGTAAATAATGACTTACAGAATGCCTATTATAATGGCTGGTGTTCGGCACACTTTACCTCCAACATATTTGTATTCGCCCCTGATGGTACTATTATGCATGCTACCATAAATGCTCCAGGTAGTTGGCATGACGCAGCAGTATCTCGGGATCTATTTGCCAAGCTACTATATCGCACTCCAGCAAAATATTGGGTAATCGGCGATACTGCGTTTCCTACCTCTAAGGACCTCATTGGTCGAATAATGTCCCCTCCAAAATCAAATTCCAACAGCTATCCCGGTGATGCTTCAGCCTGCTATAGGTTCATTAAGTTTAATGAACAACTCGTCTCTGCACGACAGGCGGCAGAGTGGGGAATGCGATGCTTACAAGGCTCTTTTGGACGGTTGAAGTTACCAATGCCGGCTGAGGATGCAAAATACCGGTATCAGCTACTTGAAGTATGTGTATGGCTACATAATTTACGCACACGGGTTGAAGGAATAAACCAAATACGAACAGTTATGAAGGAGTCTGGGAGGGTAGCGGGATATATACAGGGTTTAAAGAGTTATTATTTTCTGATATTAAGAAAAATGACAGGATTCGCCGTTACTATACCTTAGTACCATAGCATTCTGTACTTAGTATTATCATTCTACTTTGGAGTTTTGTTGATTCAGGGTATTTCTTTTCCTTTACATTATATCATTTCCTATTTCTTTTATTTCATTCTTTTGCGCTTGTTTTCTTTACTCGTATATTCTTTACCAGAAGGCATATCGATTTTTTGAGGTGGGGTTGGTAGAAGAGCAAGTTGGGAGAATAGGGAATCTTGGTAGGACTACATTGGCCATCTGCTCTAAGTGCTTTGGAATACTAATAAACTTCGGAGTATTCTAGCAGGCAATATCGGATAGCCAGATCTCACTGGCGATAATGCTGTAAGACTTCCATAGTTAGCAATCCACATTTGATGTCTACCAGATACTGAAAGACTGGAAATCGGGAATCTAGCTGCTAGATTATTATTCTAAGTCCTCTCCTGTATCACATTACAATTCTCACTACAAATTGGTATATCTAACCTATCTTCTTTAAGAGTTGCCAAGGCTGCGATGCTAAGCGTGAGGCAGAAATTGCAACTCCGCCTTAAGGTACTTACCTGTCCGGAGTGTGCCACACTCATCATGAGCAGCTTTCCACAGAAACTACTCGGTCGACAGCCAAAGTTGAAACCTTCGGGAATAGCCTCCTGCTAGACTCACACTGGCATTCCCCGATATCAAGCCCTTGCATGGCTGAAGAACTACTACAAGATGATTGTACTCAGTAATGTCAACCAAGCCAGTTTCGGGGGTGGCCTATGAAAGCTAGAAGATCCAGGAACGTCCAACGAACTATCTGTTGCTACAACAATTGAGGTAATAGACATATACCTTAAGAATTTCCATCCGCAAGATACAGTGTTAATGTCATACTTAGGACTTGCGGCGGTTGATGCATATATATGGAAAGTTCACTTAATCCACTCCGTGGTTCAAGAATATCTTTTCTGGCCTGGTATATTCCCTGGTTCCCATTGGGTACTACCTAGTCAATCATGCTTCACTTTACTGAATTACGACCAGGCGGCCAGCCTTCTGGCCATTGATGTTTCTACCACTCATGGGTGCTGCATTAGTAGGAAATCAAAGCTCGGTTATACAACTGCTCGCACGGGACGATATCAATCAGAATAGTGTTGGCAACGGGGCAGTCTGTCCATCCTGGGCCAGGACCAGGATGGACCACAATTTGTTGTCCCGTCCCATCTTTTCCTAAACTTGCCCGACAAGTAAGAGCCAAGGACTAGGACAGACAACATTATGTCGTCCCCCACCTTCGCCCACCATTGCCCATCGTCTCCTTTCGTCCCCTCTTGTCCCCTCTTGTCCCCTCTTGTCCCCTATCGTCCCCTATCGTCCCCTCTTGTCCTCGGTCCTCCTCTGTCCTCCCCTATTATCCTCCATTGTCCTCTGTTGTCCTCTGTTGGCCTGTATTGTCCTCCGGCGTCTTCCTCTGTTCTCTACCGTCCTCTGGGGTCCTCCACTGTCCTCCACCGTCCCCCGCTATTTTCCGATATTTTCTGCTGCTTTGCGCCTTCTCTGCTCTCCCCCGCAGTCCTATGTAGTTGCCTGCCGTCTTCTGACAGAAGTTGTCTCAGGTCGTGGGGCTCCTCGCCCTTGCTAATCACGGCCGTCCTGGGAATTCAGGATGAGGACGGACTACATTTTGCTGTCCTGTCTTGTCCGGTGGTCTTAGGGGCCCCCCCAACAGGCCCTATAGGGGCCTCGGACGGCTGCGAACACTGCCTAAGAAGCCAGACAAATGTAGTAGAATACGGCTCTGGTGGGCTTTTCATAATGGGCAAGAGGGGGTGGTGAGACTAGTACTCACATGGGATGAAGTCAATCCTTACACACCAGATGACAATGGCCGAACACTTAACTTGAATGCGTTACAACCATATAGGGTACTTGTATGGCACAAAGCTGAGACTGCCAAGAGCCCTGGATGAGACAGAGTCATAAAATGAAGTCTGTCCTTGTCAGTGAACTTGTTGGATGGCCCTTATTATGAAGGATAACGAGCCCCACGATGTGAGGAAATTTTGGGGAAGGCGTTGAAGGGTGGTAGTGGATAGTACAGACTGGTAGGAGGCTGTAGGGAATTGAAAGTGGGGTATTGGGAAGTGGTATATTGCCAAAGAGCTTGGAAGTAGAGAGTAGAAGAAACTGAATTTGACTAAGTACATGATTCAGGCATGAATCTGCATAATCTCTTCTCGTAACTGCTGGTTTTCGTCCTCCAATTGGTAACACCGTTCCTCTAACCGATCATACCGGGATTCCAATCTCTCATACCTCGCCTCATGTAACAATCCTATTGTTAGGTAGTTGTGCAACAGGCAACGATAGTGATTTCCTATAGTGAGCAAGTCTTCTTCTTTATAATAGGGCGTAGGGGAATACTATCTCTTCAGATAGTACGGAACTGGCTTGCTTGTCTTGAGTCGTTTTACTAGAGGTACTATCTCTTCAGATAGTAAGGTGGGTGGATTGTCGTGCTTGATAGAACTATCACAATAGTCCTATGTTCGGGCAACCTGTCGAGACTATCACAATAGTCTCCAGGTTCTTAG